>AUXO017696198.1_pt1 | contig 10645 bp, 20 predicted proteins | sample 768731 | NCBI WGS metagenome assembly AUXO01 (sample SAMN02715735, study PRJNA202380) | gut metagenome | biome: sheep rumen | host: Ovis aries | place: New Zealand: Palmerston North
TATTAGATATAATGACATATATTCCTGAAATATCAGAGCAATCAACAAGATTTAGAGTCTTTGAAAGAAACTATGATATGTATAAAACAAAAGGCAATAGTGAAATGGATGCAAGGATATTAGCAGCATTAGAGTCAAGAGATGCAACACAAGACTTTGGAAGAACAGGAAACTTAACAAGAGAAATAAATCAATTGATACCGTTCTCAGCAGCAAGAGTAGGAAGTAGTTATACATTCGCAGAAAAAGTAAAAGCAAATCCTAAACAAACAGCAATGAGAATAGCAATACTTTCTGCAATAGCACTAGCAATAAAGGCAATAGGCTATGATGACAAAGAAATAGAAGAGCTAAATCAACGTAAAAAAGATGACAATTTTGTTATGAAAGTAGGCAGCAATGTTGTAACTATTAAAAAGCCACAAGGTATATTAAGAAGTATAGTAAACCTTACTGAATACATTGAAGATTTAGCAACTGGACATATTGAAGGCGGAAAAGAAGGAAAAAGACTTGGGGAATGGATTAACAATGCTATTATGGATAATATGCCAGCAGATAGTGTTACAGGACTTGTACCTAATATGGTAGCACCTTTAATTGAAAATGCTATAAATAAAGACTTATATTACAATACAGAAATAGTAAAGAGTTATGATTTAGACTTACCAGATTCTCAACAGTATTATGAGTATAACTCACAACTTGCAATACTTTTAGGTAAAGCATTTAATTACTCTCCAGCTAAGATAGATAATTTAATATCTGGATATTTTGCAGGTTTAGGAACACAAATAACTGGTATGATGGATTATGTATCAGGTAAGCTAGGCATAACAGCACAAAAGCCAGAAATGGGAGCAGAAAGTGATGCTGTAGGAAAAAGATTTATTGTAAACGTAAACAACAATTCCGCTTCTATTGATGAGATATACAACAGAAAAACAGAACTTACAAAAAAGAAGAATGGAGGAACTATAACAGACGAAGAAACAGCAGAGCTAGCAACAATTACATCTGCAGTATCAAATGTATCAAAAGTAAATAAGCAAATTAAAGAAATCAAAAAGGACTTAATAATGTCAGGAAAAGAGAAAGCAGAAAAAATAAGAGTACTGCAACAACAAAAAACAGACATAGCAAGACAGGCTTTAGGAAAAGATTTGATACATGAAGAAAATGCAAGCGAGATTGAAACCACTTCATTCTATCCAACAAACTCATCTTTGAGCTTAAATAAAATGACACTAGAGTTAACATCAGATATGAAAAAAGAATATGCAGAAATAGCAAGTGAGTTCTATAAGAAGTACGAAAAACAAGGATTATATAGTGAAGAGAAACTAAAGCAAATACAAACTAAAGCAAAAGACTATGCTAAAAAGACCTTATTTAAGAAATACAAAAGTCAATTAGTTCGTAACAAATAGAAAGGAAGTATTAAGATGCAAAATGATATTTTAAAAATTGTTCTAGGCTGGGGAATACCTGTATTTTTAGGAGCACTTCTAGCATTTATGGTAAAGATCATAAAAGACAACAAAGCTATGAAAGAAAGTATGCTTAGTCTTATTAGAAGTCAAATAGTTGGAAAGTGTGAAAACTATTTAAGACGTGGTTGTATTCATGAATACGCAAGATATTGTTTAGAAGAATTATTCAAACAATACAAAGTCTTAGGAGGCAATCATGGTGTAGAGGCTTTAGTAAATAGAACATTTGCATTGCCACTAGAAACGGAGGTAGTAGAAAATGGACAAGCTAAAAAAATGGTTAAAAGCAGCAGGGATAAGAGCGATTAGAACATCCGCACAAACAGCGGTAGCATTAATCCCAGCTGGAGTTACATTGAATGAAGTAAGTTGGGATGTAGTTATTAGTACAAGTTTATTAGCTGGAATACTTAGTATAATTACTTGTATAGCTGGACTACCAGAACTAGAAAAGGAGGAATAATATGTGGAAACAATTGAAAGAATTTAACGTAAAAAAAATGGGAACAAAAAAAGGATATTGTTTACAAAATGTTAGACTAGGATTTGGCATTTCTGCAAAATATCCAGATGCTAAATCAGACATGGAAGCAAATAAAAAAGCTAAAACATTACACAATATAAGTACGTTACCTAAAAATGTTTCAGTTCCTGTATATATAGATTCTACAAGTAAATATGAACATATCATAGTTAGCGATAAAGGTACATACTATTCTGACGGAAAGAAACTAACATCTACCAAAAATTTAAAGTTTTTCGGATGGGGAGAAACATGTAATGGAGTTAGAGTTGTAGAAGAAATAAAAAACAAGTATTCAAAAGGTACATATAAAGTTACAGCTAGTTTGTTACATGTAAGAACTGGAGCTGGAATAATTAACAGAGCTAAAACCTATGAGGAATTAACAGCTAATGCTAGAAAGCAAAATAAAAAACTAGGTAATGAAAAAGCAAATGGCTATCTAAAAGATGTTATATGCACAGTAACAGAAATTAACGGAACATGGGGAAAAACTGCATCAGGTTGGATTTGTTTAGACTACACTAAAGCAATTTAATTAAGTATAATTCTTGCTTGTTGCTATTAATCTAAAAATAAGGAGGATTTTAACTATGTTAAAAGGATTTGATGAAAATGGTAATCTAAAAAATATTAAAGTAACCGAAGAAGGAGCAATAATTGTACAGATTTCTAGTGGAGAAGAAGATTCAAGAGTTGTTACAGAATCTAAAGAAACTACATTATATGCAGGAGTTATTACTGCAAATACATCAGAGCAAACAATTGGAGTCAATAAAAAAGTAACTCAAATATCTATAGCTAATTATAGTGAATCAGCAAATGTCCTTGTTTCAGTTGATGATGAAAATTATACTATAGCACCTAATATAGCTTTAGACTTACCAATAAATAAAACTGTTTCCCTTGTTGGTTTATCTGCAACAGAAAATGATACAAAAGTACAATATGTAATAAAAGGGGAGGAATAATATATGTCAATTAGATTTTTAAAGAATGGAAATAAAAACAATATGAAATTGTTTATACAAAGTAATCAGCCGATAGGTTTTTCAGGTATTTGGATACAATCATCCTCTTTTAATTATACTAATATTGTTGAAATAGATAATATCAATCAATTAATGCCATCAAGTATTAATATTATTAGAGGATCATCATACAAAACGGTATTATTTAATTCAACTGTTATTAATGGACTAAATTATCAATTTGACTCCATATATTTGACAGATGAAAATACTAACATTCTTAATTCTAATATAAGAATTTTAATCGGAAATGGGAGTATTTGGGAGATTATACAAGAATATACTGAATTAGAATATATAGAAAGTAGAAAGAATCAATATATAAATACTGAAATATACGCAAGTAATAAAACTTCTATTGAGCTTAAGTTCAAACAATTATCACAATGTTCTTATGCAGGTATATTCGGAGGTAGAAAATCATATAAATCCAATGGATTTGCATTTTGTAACAGTGACACTGGTTCATCCACATCTAAATTATTTCAATTTTATCAGCCTCAAGAATTGATTCATACAAATAATTCATATTATAACGTAGATACATTAGTGTCTGTTGCAAACGGTATTTTAACTCTAACGGATGGCACGAATACGGAAACTTATACTCATTCAGCTGCTCAAGAGTCATTTACTACAGAGTATCCTATTGGATTGTTTGCGGTAAATAATTCGGGATCTTATCTATATGGTGATGCTACTTATGGCTATAATTTAAGAGTTTATTATTGTAAATTATGGGAAGATGGTGTGTTAGTTAGACATTTAATACCAGTAAAGAAAATTTCAAATGGCGAAGTTTGTATGTTTGATAAAATATCACAAACATTTTTTACGAATATAGGAACAGGATCATTCGTTGCAGGTCCAGAAATATAGAAAAAAGAGGGGAAACCCTCTTTTTAAAATTTTATACTAACTGATAAATAATATTGACTAATATGTATGCCGTAAATAAATGAGTTAGCATATTTAAGGTATTTACTCCAAACAGTATCCATAAGTCTTTATTAAATCTGTTTCCTGTATCTGGCATAAAAATTTCAACTAGTGATAGAAATTGAGATCCAATCATAAGAATAAATATTACCATATAGTACAACATTGTAATCCAAGTAATAATTCTTATGCGAAAAAAGCTAGTTAATATTAATGCAATAATTTCAAAGAAAATAGTTTTCCTTGTTTTCACACAAGTATCAATTAAATCATTTGATTCTTCATATTTTATAATAAGCCTTTTTACTAAATAATTACAGAATAACCAAGTAATAGCTAATATAATAAGAGCTATTCCTAATTTATCTTTTAAAATTACAATATTATCTGTTGTATTCATATTAATTTCTCCTATCTTTTAGATAATTTTATAAAATTATTAATATATTGTCAATAGGAAAATACAAAAATTTGACAATTTACATAATATAGTTTATAATGTAATGGTTAACATAATAAAGAAAGGAGGAGAAAAAATGAGCAAAGTTGTTGATTTTACAAGTAATCCAGCTATTTTGGATGATTATTTGGAATACTTAAAAAATACAAAGAATTTTTCTGCTGGAACAGTTAGTGGATATGAGATAGATTTAAAAATATTTTTCAATTTTATTATAAGTTATAAAGAAATATCAATTCCGTTTAATAAAATATCAATATTTACAATATCTCAAATTAACGGAGAAGATATTATAGCTTTTCTAACCTATATTAATTATTATAATGTCAATACCGCTAATACAAGAAATAGAAAACTTGCTGCGATTAAATCATTTTTTAATTATATTTATAGAGTTAAAAATTATATGGAAAAAGAAAATCCTACCATAGATCTTCCATCAATTCAAAAACTTAAGAGACTACCTAAGTATTTAACACTAAAACAAGCTAAAGAAATACAAAATGTCTTCAACGAAACTAATTGCAGGAATTATATTAGAAATAACACAATACTTACATTATTTCTAACTACAGGAATAAGATTAAGTGAACTCTTAAAAATTGATTTACAGGATATAGACTTTAATAATAATACTATTAATATATATGGTAAAGGAAATAAACAAAGAGTAGCTTATATTCCTGAATTTTGTAAGAAGAAAATATTAGAATACATAAGCATAAGAAATAGAACAAATCCACCATGTGCAGCATTGTTTATTAGCTCTAAAAATAAAAGAATTAGTAAAATGACAATTGAATATATTTGCAAAAAAGCATATAAGCTTATGGGATTAGAAGATAAGAATTATACAGTACATACATTAAGACATACAGCTGCTACAATTTATTTTGAATACAACAATAGAGATATTTTACTTTTAAAGGAAATTCTAGGACATTCTTCAATTGCATCTACAGAAGTATATACTCACACATATAACGATCTGGCAAAGGAAGCCGTGATGAAAAATCCTCTAAGTGAATATAAAGTTACATAAGAAAGGAGTGATACAATGAAATATACTTTAGATTCAGTGAAGAAACAAGATATTGAATTGTTAGATTGTCAATGTGAAATTGTTTTAAAATGTTTAGAGTATTATTGCTATTGTTCAAATTTTTTATTAGAAAGAAATGGCAAATATACAAGTAGGGAAGATGAGATGAAAATTGCATTGATAACAGACACTTATCATCAGATTATAAAACAATTATCTAATTCAAAATCAAATGCAAAAAATATAAAAAATAAAAAAATTTCTTAAAAACTATTGACTGACAAAGTAGTTTGTAGTATTATAATAGTAATAAATTTTCTAGTGGATAGATATAGAAAATATATATTTATTTATGAATAACGACACATATGGTTTTAAGTAATAGAGCAGATAGGGGATTAATACAGATCCTCATATTTACTTATTTGCAACATTGCACAAAATAAAAGTTTAGTATAACATTGTATTAAATCATTTTTCAGTTATTAATAAATTCAATATATATTATCTATAACTCTATTAAGGGTTATATTTTTTTATCTGTTTAGACACTAGAAAAAATCTAGTGTCTTTTTTTAGACTTAAATTGAGGAGGTGGAAAATGTTAAGCAAAAACTTGAAAATGATTAGAGAAGAAAAAGGATTTAGTAGACTACAATTAGAAAAGATATCAGGTATTTCTCAAAGGACAGTAGAATTTATAGAAAAAGAAAAAGTAAAAAATCCGAAAATTATGACACTTGAAAAACTTGCTACTGCATTAGATGTTACAGTAAATGATTTAATAAAAAATAGCATGGAGGATTAAAAAATGGCAACAGAAAAAGAAAGTTTTGTGTTTTACAGAAGCTTTTTTGATGCTTTGCAAGATCTAAAAGACAAAGATAGATTAAAAGTTTATGATGCAATTTGTGAACTTGCATTGAATGAAAATGAGTTAAAATTAACAGGAATACCTAAGACAATGTTTACACTGATAAAGCCTCAAATCCTTGCAAATACTATAAGATATGAGAATGGGAAGAAACGGTGGTAGACCTAAAACAAAAACCAATGGTTTTGAAAACAAAAAAACCAATGGTTTTCAAAAAGAAAAAACCAATGGTTTTGAAAATAAAAAACCTAATGAAAATGTAAATGAAAATGTAAATGAAAATGAAAATGTAAATGAAAATGTAAATGATAATGTAAGCGACAGTTGTGTTGACGGTTTACAAGAGGTCATTGATTTTTACAATAACAATATTGGATTACTGACACCGTATGGGTTAGAAACACTACAAGATTACATGAATGATGTCGATTATGAAGTAATTATTTTCGCTATGAAACAAGCTGTAGAAGCGAATATAAAAACAATACAATACATAAAAGGCACATTGAATAATTGGATTAATGCAGGTGTTAAAACTTTAATTGATGCTCAAGAAGAAAACCTTGCGTTTAAAAACAAAAATAATCCAAAAGAAGAAACCGAAGAAGAAAAAATTGCCAGAAAGACTAAGGCGTTAGAGGAGGCTATGAAAAATGCAAATAAATGAATTTATAGAAGCTACTGGGAAATTAGAAATCTACTATGGAAAAGAACTTACAACAGAGCAGATGCAGATTATGTTTGAAGAACTTAATAATCTAAGTATTGAAAGATACAAAAAGCTTATTTCAAAATGCCTAAAGACATGTAAATATATGCCTAAAATTGCTGATATTTATGCAGCTAATATTGAATTAATAGGAGAGACAGAAGATAAAAACGAAAGAATAACGACAGCTTGCAAAAAATGTGATGGAACTGGCTATGTCGTTTATACAAGTTTTATAAACAACGGAAATACAAGAATACCATATACTTACGCAGCAAAATGTGATTGTGAAAATTCTAAATATGCTAGTGAAAAAATACCGTCATATTTAGAACTTGGCATCCAAGTAAGTAACAGAATAAATCAACTAAAAGACACAAACAGAAGTATAGAATATATTAAATCAAATTTAGTAGAAAAATTTAAAGTGTGAAAGGAGAAATCAAAAATGCAATTATCGGTAATACTTGCAATATGTAATTTAGTTGCACTTGCAATACTTGTATGGTTTATGTTTGATAATTTAAGACGTACTAACGACTTAATGGATGAGTTAAATAAATCTATGACAAGAGAATTAAAATTAGTTAATCAGCAAGGAAGATTAATGGAAATAATTATCAACGCAAAAAAGAAAAAAGAAATTTATATTGAAACACTTGAGAAAATAGAAAAAGAGTTGTTCGGATAAACAACTCAAGTCAATTCAGAAACTATGTTTAATATAACATAGTTGATTGAATAAGTCAAGAAAAAAAGAAGATTTGGAGAAAAAAATGGATAATAAAGAATTAAGTTTATATCAAATTACAAATGCATTTCCTCAACTAATGTTATCTGAGGAAATAACCGAAGAGGAAAAAGATATGATTAAAGAGGAATTGACACTATTGTTACAACAAAAAAGTCAAAATACAATAGGCTATTTAAGAAACATAGAATTAACTATTGATGCAATGAAGAAAGAGGAAAATAGAATCTCAGAACAAAGAAAGTCCTTGGAAAACAGAGCATTAAAGTTCAAAACATATGTGAAAGAATGTATGGAGCAAGGTGGATTTACAAAAGTTGAAACCCCTTTAGGAACTTTATCAATAGCAAAAAATCCAATATCAGTTGAAGTAATTGACAAGGATTTAATACCAGATGAATACAAAGAAAAAGTTGTAGAAATCAAAGTCAATAAAAAAGCAATAACTGATAATTTTAAAGCAACAGGAGAAATACCAGATGGAGTAAATATATTAACTCAAAATACTAGCTTAAGAATAAAGTAGGTGAAATTATGGATCATTTAGATTTAATAAGTGAAAAGAAAGGAGATTATTATGGCAGAGACTAATATTAAAAAAAATCAAACAGCAGAAATACCAACAAAAAGTGGAAGCAAATACTCTTACCAATATGTTGATATTGCACAAATACACGACTATTTAGAACAAAATAATATGAAATACTATCAATACATACAAAGAATAGATAATGATGACTACATTTTTACAAGAAGATATATTGATGGAAAATGGGAAGATGAAGCTTTACAAGGTTGTAAAATTGTAGATGCAACTTTATATGGAAATGATAACCCTGCACAAAAACAAGGAAGTGCAATTACTTATGCTAGAAGATATAGTTTATTAATGGCATTTGGACTAGCAACAGAAGATGATGATGCAGCAAGCTTAGGCAATCAACAAAACAACAAAAAACGAAAAACGAATGCAGATAATTACAACGAAAAAGTAACAGAATCAGAAGCTAAAACAGTTTACGCAGTTATGACTAAAAAAGGACTTGACGTAGTTTCAGCATTAAAGAAAAATTATAACATTGCAAATACAAAAGACTTAACAAAGGCTCAATATGTTTCAATTTTAAATGCTATGAAAAAATTACCAGATAAAGAGATAAACAACGAACAAGATCAAAAAGCAAATTAATTTTTAGGAGGCGTACAATGAAAACTACAGGAAGTTTATTAGATGTTTCAATGGATTTTAAAACAGGAAAAGGAAAAGTAGCAGTTTTAATTGATACAAAAGATTTAGATGTTTTAGATGTGATATCTGATTTTAAAGACAAAAAGTTAGACATTGAAATAAAAAAACATGTTGAAAAGAGAAGTGGAAAATCTAATAGATATTTCTGGGAGTTGCTAGGACAAGTATGCGATAGAAAACATATTGACGAATTAGAAGAATATAGAAGAAGAGTAAAAGAATTAGGAATATTCAGAGTAAGTAAAATACCAGCAGAGGACTATGAAACCCTAAAAAAGACATGGGAAAATTGGGGTAAAGCTTGGTTTTGCGAAATTGGAGATACTGAAATAATTGGAGATATAGAATTTAAAATTGTATTTTTATATTATGGATCTAGTTCTTTTAATAAAAATCAAATGAGCAGATTGATTGATAATCTTGTACAGGATTGTAAAGGTATTGGAATTGAAACAAAGTCTCCAGAAGAGATTGAAAGCATGTTAAAGGAGTATGACAAGAAATGAAAGAAGAGTTTTCTATTATGCCTGATAGACCTCCGTTCTGGAGAAATAAAAGATTTTGTGGGAGTGAAAGACACGAAGTTTTTGAAGGATATGCTACTAAAAATAGAGATTATTCTATACAAGATGGTTTAGTAATTTTTCTTACTCCAGAGCAACATAGAGAGGGAAAATATGCAGTACATAAAAATCCTAAATACTGGAGAGATAAAATTAAAATTCAGGAAATAGCAGAGCAAGTATGGATAGATTATTATGGAAAAACAAAAGAAGATTTTAGACTCAGATATGGTCGAAATTATTTATAAATTTGGAGGAATAAAAATGATAAAAATAGATATAAGAAAAGGAATTTTCGAAGTAAGTGGAGAAAAAGCAATGATTTTAACAGAACTTAGTAAAACAGTTAAAGAGCTATATGAAAGTGGGATGAAAAAAGAATCTTTAGAAAGAAGTTTTAAACATGCATTTATGTCAGATGAGGAACTTCAAGAAGAATTATTGGAAAAAATGAAAGAAATTGGTATAGATGAAAAATTCGAAGAATTTGTCAAGAAAATTTTTGGTAAGGAGGAAAAATAATATGCTAAAAGTAGATAGAGGGAATGTAGAGATAAATGGAAGAACAGATATAATACTTTCCGAATTATCAGGGTTAATATTTTCATTGAGAGAAAACAAGGTAGCTCCTGATGAACTTATAAAATCAGCAATAGACAAAGGTTTTTTGTCAAAAGAAGAGATAGATAATAAAGTAAAAAACATTATAAAGAAAATGTCAAGTGAAGAATTGTTTGAAGCAATTAAAGATTATTTAGTGTAGGGGAGGAATAAAGTAATGATTTTTAAAATTCAAAAACCATTATTTTCAACTAAAGGGCAACCATATTTAATATACAACGAAGAGAGAAGTATTATGACAGATTCTTTAGAAGTAGGAGAAAATCCAGATATTGACAAACTTTTTGATGAAGGCGAAAACAAAATATATGTAAAAGGTTATATATCAAAAAATGGAAGAGATTTAGTAATAAATAGAAAAGTAACAGGACAGGATTGGTAATAATGAAA
>AUXO016317107.1_pt1 | contig 10644 bp, 18 predicted proteins | sample 768731 | NCBI WGS metagenome assembly AUXO01 (sample SAMN02715735, study PRJNA202380) | gut metagenome | biome: sheep rumen | host: Ovis aries | place: New Zealand: Palmerston North
TTATATGTTTTATAATTGTACAAACTTAACTACTGCACCTGAGTTACCTGCAACTACATTAGCAAAAGAATGTTATAGATATATGTTCTCTGGTTGTACAAAGCTTAATTATATTAAATGTTTAGCAACTGATATATCTGCATCTAATTGTTTAACTGATTGGACTTATAACGTTGCCTCTTCGGGTACATTTGTTAAAGCTACTTCAATGTCTTCTTGGCCAACTGGTAGTAATGGTATACCTTCTGGATGGACAGTACAAAATGTATAAAATTAATTTATATATATTATGAAAGATACTTTAATTATTGACCAAAATAATTTATATATACATAAAGAAGATGGTAGTGTATTACCAATAAATCATCCTGATTTAAGTACTCAGCCATCAGTATTACCACAACGCTTTGGAAAACTAAAAATTAATGAAGTTTTATTACAAATTTCTTCTAAAAAAGAAATTACAGATAAAGCAGTTATTAATTATAATAATTTATATGGTGCGATCAAAGAAGGTGAATTTATATATCCTGATTCAACTATATTAAGTATAAGTTTATTTTCTCCAAATAAATTTGCTACACCTACTAAAGCAATAAAAGAAAATGGTATATGGAAAATATATATGGATATGCAATTATTTGACCAAATGAAATATTGTTTAGTTAAATATTATTGGCATGATTATTTCAATTAATATATATGAAAATATTTGTTCAAGGGCATAAATATTTTGATTTACAATATCATTCTGATATATATTATAAATACATAATTGGAGATAGTCACCCAGTATATAATATTGACTCATTAAATAGAATATTTTCTGAGTATTGCCAAATGTATTGGGTATGGAAAAACTTACATTATAATCCTGATGAAGTTATTTGCTTTTGTCATTATTCTCGTCAAATAGATTCTAAATATATTAATACTAATTTAATACAAAATAATGATTATATTCAAGCATTCTATCAAGTAGTTTATTCTGTTGATATGAATAATAATAGGCATTATAAATTATTAAGTGGATGGTGTAAGTATTTAGAAGGAATTCCAAGTTTTTTGTATGATGATTTAGAAGAATATTTAGATCAACAAACTCTTATTAATACTGATTTTATTAAAGAATATACTAATCATAATCCATTTCATTTGCATGCGAGATGTATATACGCAGCAAGATATGAACGTTGTTATGAACTTATTCAGTTTATTCATGATTATGTTGAATATGTTGCAAATAAGCATAATATTAAGTCAAGTAGAGATTGGATATATCATGTAAAAGATATTATTGAATATGTAAAACAGCATGCTTCTAATAATACAACATATGTAAAAAGACTCTATCAATCATCAGATAATTTCAAACGTATTTGGAATAAAGACTATGGATTATTTGGAAATTGTAATACTTGGAGAATCTATTCATATATTATTGAATACTTAATATCTATTTATATACATTGTAATAAATATTTTTATAATAAGATTTTATGAAATTTGCAATATGCTGTCAAATTAAAGATGAAAGAAGATATGTTAAAGAATTTGTTGATTATCATCTTTCAATAGGATTTGATGATATTTATTTTTATGAAGATTATGGTAGTGTATCTCATAAGGATATATTTATTGATAATCCTCATGTACATATTTATACTATAGAAGATATTGGTATTCCTAATTTCTCATCTACACAAACGCAAAAATCATTATATAATACTTTATTAAAAAACTTCAAAGATACTAATTATTATGATTGGATAGCATTTATTGATGTAGATGAATTCATAACATTTGAAGAAGGTTATAACTTAGAAAAACTAGTAGATGAATATAAGGAATATGCAGGTATTTGGTTAGCTTGGAAAATGTATAATGCAAATGGTCATATAAAACGGCCAGAAGGAAATGTCAGGGATGCATATAAAAATCCAATAAATGAAAAACCATATCAAATTGTCGATAGTGGTAATGGTGCAAAATGTATGTGGAATAAAAAATCTTTAGTTAATATTAGTAAAGCAAAAAATTGGTGGACAATTCACTGTATAGGAGATGGATGTGATATTGATTATAATACTAATATGTATTTACCTAAAATCTATAAGAAAGCATGGATTAATCATTACTTTACAAAATCATGGGAAGATTATTGTGATCGTATATTAAATCGAGGAAATATGAATAATAGTATACGAAGTTTTGACCAATTCTTTAATCAAAATATAGAATTAATGCCACAGATGCAAAAATTAATTGAAGAACAACGATATAATCATGCTAAATGTACAATGTATTTATCTAGAAAATTTGGTATTATAAGTGGAGGAAATATTAAAGAAATTGAAAATATACAAAATAAAATAAATAATAAAATGTATAGTATAATTGACAGTAATAACACTATAAATTTAATCCAAGTATAAAATTCTATTTTTAATTATATATCTTTATTTATACTATGAAAATTATTTATAACTCAATAATACCATTTAAAGGGTTTATTGCTATTAATTTATTTGGATTATTATTTGTTCGTTCAGATAAAAAGAAAAAAATAACTAAGAAAGTTATTAATCATGAAGCCATACATACTAAACAATATATGGAAATGGCCTATATATTCTTTTTAATTTGGTATGGAATAGAATGGCTTGTTAAATTATGTATATATGGAAATGCTCATAAAGCATATAAAAATTTATCTTTTGAAAGAGAAGCAAATGCTAATGAAGCTAATTTACAATATTTAGATACAAGAAAACATTATTCTTGGTTTAAATATATTAAAGGTTAACATAAACCAAGTATTAGAATAATTATAATTAATATCCAAAACAAACATCCAAGAGAATTGGTAATTCCTTCAAATAGGAAATCAAAGATATATTCTACAATTTTTAATATCCAACCACCAATACCAAGGATAATAAACGCAAACACGCATAAAAGAATAATTCCAAGAATTTCCATAATTATGTATTTATTTATTAACTACATATTAATATAGAAATTCTTGGAATAAAATTTAAACTATATTTAATTATTTACAGTTAGAATAGTTATCTTCTTATCTTTTATAATAATTTTATCAACAGATAATTTTTCTGTTAATTGATAACCAACAGTTATATAAGGACCTCCAGCAGGATCTACCATATTAAGAGTATTATCTTCATTCATTCCGCAACGAATATATGATAATACATAATCATGGTTTTTATCTACTTGAAATTGCCATTGATTTTCTTCAATATTAATTAATCGTAAATCAGCACCATCACGATTATATAACTTTATTTCTTTCATAATATTAAAGTATTAAATTAGACTTTGTTTCACTAGTTTGTTCTACTTTATCTTCTTTAAGGTCGTTTTCAAGTTTATATCCTTTAATATCATCTTCAAGAATAGTTCCACATTTAGCGCATGCAAAAATATTCAATGGTACGAGTACTGGTTTAGTACCTTGTCCAAGTTCCATACCAGAAACTCGTTTAAGTACATATTGAGGTACAAATTGAATACTACCACATTTATCGCATTTTACAGTTTCATAATTTCGTGGATCAGTTTTAGGACCCATTGATGGAATTCCTCCACCTAACAATAAATCATCTTGCATAATTATATATATTAAAATTAATTTTCTTTTATACTTTTATTAGAAATTCTAATCTTTATAAATCTGTTTGAGTGCTCTACCAATAAGAATTGGCATAAATATACATCCAGATGAAAAACCAGCCAATATAATAAACAAATTAAACCAAGAATTCTTTTTATCCCACAACCAAGAAGTATAAATAACTCCTGAAATGATAAAATATAAGATAAATACTTCCATAATAATATTATTTTTTAATATATATCTTCTTTGATACTTTCATCAGGAATCCATGTTGTAACACTTCCATTCCATTTATTCAATGGCACACGAATTTTTTCATATCCAAATGCTTTATACCAATATCCATCATCATGTTGCTCAGACTTATGTGTCCATGACCAGAACCATTCACATTCAGTTCCATCAGTAAGAATTGACTTATGATGATGTTCATGGTCAAAACAATGTACAAGGTCATTCCAAATAAACAAATCTTCTACATTATGGAAATAAAAATATTCAGGGTTTGGATAATTTCTAACAATCCAACGAATTCTTGAATCTATATCATCAGTACTATTCTTTCTTAGTTCTTTAATAAGATTAATAATATCTTCAATAGTTTCAATATTGTATAATTCTTTAAACGCAGGAATCATTGATGTTAACTTTTCTTCCCATGTAGTTGTCTCAATCTTATAACCATGTTCATTATCTGTAAGAATTACATCAATACTATAATATTTAAGATAATCTTCCTTTGACTTAATATCATAGTCTTCTAAAAACTCACAAAATATATCTATTGCAGTTGTATAAATTCGGTTCAATGATGTACAAGGAAAATGCCATTCAGGACCACCACACCCAAAGCTTAACTTATCTTCAATCTCACGATTAATATCAAAAGCAGTAAATAATTCGCGTTCAGGTTTCATTCGTCCTCTACAGTTCTGCCAAATATCATTAGCATGCATATGAGAAGCAATAGTATGACGACCTATACAATACCGATAAGACATCCACATACAATCTTCTTCATAATCAGAAAGCTTTGTATTTTTACGAATTGCTTCTTGTAATGTTGCAATAGTAATTGTCTTCTTAGCGAGGTCTAAATCATTTAGTACTTTATTACCAGCTTTAATTTCACAAGTTTTTGTATCAATTGTAATTTTCATATGATAAATATTTATTGGTTTTACTTTTTAAATATAGTATAAAAACAATAAAAATTCAATTAATATCTAATTTATTTTAATCGTGTCACTATTCTACCTTTAGTTAAATCATATGGACTCATCTCTATTTTAACATTATCACCAGGCATAATACGAATATTATTAATTCTAATTTTTCCAGATATATGACAAAGCACTTCATGGCCATTATCTAATTCTACTCTAAACATTGAATTAGATAATGACTCAATAACTGAGCCATTCATATTTATTACATTTTGCTTACTCATTGATTATTACGTAATTCTTGAATTTGTTTTTTAAGTTTTACTGCGTCTTTTTTAAGTCCTGAATTTTCTGTGGTCAAGATATTTATTTGTGATTTCAATTGTTCAATTTGCTGTATAAGTTCTTGTTGATTTCCTATTGCTAATCCTTGATATGCAGTTTGACTTGTTTGCATATCTGACCATCTGATTTTAAGTATATTCAATGAATCTTGTTGTGATTGTATTAATGAATCCTTTTGATTAATCTCAACAGTTTGTTTTTTAATCTTTGTATCTCTATTACATGCAACAGTACATTTATTCAAACTAAATATAACTAATAAGCCAATAAGTATTTCTTTCCAATATTTTTTTATCTTTTCCATTTGTGTTTTATTTAAAAATATATATTAAGAACTGTAAAAAGTTAATAAAGAGAACAAGTATAATAGCAATACAAATTGGTAACCATAATGGACACAAAATCCAAAATGGTGACCAATCTATAATATTTGTTACTCTCATTATAATAAATATTAATGTAAGAACTACATACCATTTATTGATAAGAGGTAATGTAAATAGTTTTTTATTTTCCATTAAATATTATATACACTATCTATTTTTTTATCTCCGCTATCCCATGAATCCCAATATTCACCGTTTCGTAAAGTTACTAAATGATTACGCATATGAAGAATATAAATTCCATACGGATGTGTTGTTGCAAATTCAGAAACTGTAATACGTTCCTTTGGCTTAATAGTTTTCTTATTATATTTATCATCCAAAGTACATTCAAAATGCTCAGTCAATACTTTATCTGCGACATATTGAATAAGACTACCATTTTCTTTTGCGATAGCTGATGCAACATCAAATGCTTCTTCCCAAGAAATATTGAATGCTGCACAATAAGCACGAAGAGTACAATCTCCAATATTCTTACCTTTAGGATTAGGATTATATTCATGCCAATGTTTATCTGCAGTTAGTTTAATAAACCGAAGCTTATTCTCATCAATATAATCCATAAAGTCATCTACATTTGTTCCGAATTCTTTACTAGCTGATCTATCCTTAAAATAAACCGTAATGTTTTCATCCTTAATTACTGCTGTAGATACATTTTGATAAGTACCATCTACCAATGAATACGATGCATTTTCTGTAAAATCAATAACATAATTTACTTGTCGAATTTTTTCCATAATTTATATCAATTTAAATATTATTTATTTTAATATAGTTTATCATTTGAAAATATTTAAAAAATCTAGGAAATACATAAGCATTTCCTAGATATACACACAAAATATTTTTACATTTATTTACCCATATATTAGAATGGCAAATCATCATCTGATTCATTAGAGGGCAATACAGGTGATGACTCTACTGGCTTAGCAGGAGTAGGTACTGATGTTCCTACAGTATTCAAAATATCTTCATTGACTTTTGCAGTATCTTCTGCACTTGGATTATTACATGCTAATACTGCATCAATCCATTTTTGTACACGTGTCTTAGTTGCTTCATCCCATTCCTTATAAGAAAGTTCTTCAATAAGATTTGGACAATGCTTCTTAATTTCCTCAAGTACTCTTGCATAAATAGTACGCAATTCCTTAGTATTTTCTGAGGCATTTACTTCTGCAAGAAGCTCAGCTCTATCAGAAGGATCTTTTGTACGCCAAACTTTAGACATTGCACGAACATAAGTATCAAGTACTTCTTGTTCATCATCAGTAAGAATAGGACTTCCATCAGGATTTACACAGCTAACAACTTCTTCTGACAATTCACCCAAATACTTAGTTTCACGAGCTTTACGTTCAGGATTTGCTGGGTCATTAGGTCCAGGAACAACTTCCAAATCAAGAGTTCTACCAAACAAGAAATCCATAACAGGAATAGCAACCTTACCAGATTCCTTAGAAGGATTCATCTTAGCATTGATAATATCATAAATAGACTTAGGAAGCTTCCAGAACATATACTTACCTTCAAGTTCGGGATGATTCTTATCCTTAATAACCTGAATAGTTACATAACGAGCGAATCGCTTATCAAACAATCCCTTACCACCTTTCTCTACTGTTGCTGCTTGCTTCCAAAGATCAGAACCTTCTTCAGCATAATGACACTTCTTCCAAGCTTTAAAGATAGGACAATTAGTATCATTAACAGTCAAAGATGATACAACGGTAAACCAACCATCATGGTCTTTCAAACCATAAGATTGCTGCTCAAGAATAGAATGCTTCAAATCATAAGGATTATAAATAATCTTAATTGTTGAATAATAGTGTCCATCCTCTGACTTAGACTCATCAGGACGAGGACGATAAATGTTACTGTTAAAACTTTGTGAAGACTTTGTTTCTTCTTGATTAAAAACTGACAAAGACATAGGATCAAATCCTAAAATTTCATTTTCATTCATAATTACTTTCAAATTTAAATATTTTTTTATTTTCAAATTATGTTTATATTAATTTATAAACGTTATATATCAATATAGTTTTGTCAAATATACAATTTCAAATTATTTTAGTTTATTTTATAGATTATAATCAGTTTCATTATATCGATTATGATTTATAACATGAGTCCATTTATAGTCATTTGAATTAGTTTCAATATCCTTACATACGCAAATATCATTTCTTAGCCAATATTTATTATGATTTACATGACAGTGAAATTCATCAATATGCATAAACCTATGACAGTGCAATCTATTTTCAATAAAATCTAGATAATCAGCCATTGCTTTCCGATTTATAATATAGCATGCAAAACTAACTATAAAATTCATATATTGTCCTTTATGTAACCATACAAAATCTATATTATTAAAATCTAATTGAGCAATCTGTTGTTTTACTAAATTTTCATTCTTTAAAAACCTAGCATCATCTTCACAAATCATTATCCTATTATATCCTAAATCATATGCTTGCCTGAGCATTATATAATGATGTAATACAATATTAAATTCTTTAGGATGAAACTCATCATCATATAGTTTTTCATAAATATACTTATATAATGGTGATTGAACTCCAATATATGGCATAATATCTTTATCTTCTATACCAAGTCTATTTAATTCGTTATGTGCAAAAACAAATCTTTTCATTCTCTTTGGTATAGTCAATAAATATACTTTATCAACATAATCAGTCCATTTAAAATCAACCATATTCTTTTCTGCATCACCAATAAAATCAATTTGATGATCAGGGTATAAATAATTTTCCATATATAAAATAAATAAAAATATAAATTATGATATACCTAATGTATTGGGTATTTTTCCTGCTGTTATTGGTGTAGGTGATGGCATAATTTGTGCTTGTTGAGTAAAAGGACTACCTGTAGTAATAATTGTACCAGATATAGAAATATTCTTTATATATGTATCTATTGCTGCTGCTAACATTTCTGCCATAGGTGCTGAAGTCATATCATCAAATGTATCTGCAATATCATTTACTAATTCATCTGTAAAATCAGATTTTTGAACAAATAACATTGAGAAAATTTGCTTGATCGCAGGTTTATATATATCTGTCAAAGAACTTTTAATTTGACTTTCTAAATCATTTACTTTAAGCATTTAATTATATTATATATATTATTTATGATTTAAACGTATCATAAATTTATTTTATTTATGATTATATAGCCAGCAGGAATATTCATATAATCCTGCATATGCATCATTAATAACATCTTGATTTAAACCACCAACTTTTGGATTATATGGCTTAATCATTGTATCAACATATTCTTGAACTAGCTTATGAATTTTTAAACCCATATTAACATCAATATGCTTTGATGGTCTATCAATCTCTTTGACTTCTGTTGTTGTCTTAGGTAATACTGACTTATCAATGACTTTACGAGTTTCATTTTCTTTCTTTCTTTTTTCTTTTAACTGTTCATCTCGTAAATCTTCTAATTCATCAAGATAATCATCTAAAGATATACCTAATGTAGTACCTAAGATTTTAAACAATGAATTATTTTTTAATGATGTAATGGTTTCAACTAATTTATTATATTCATCATCATTAGTCAAATCACAAATTTCAATATTATTTTCAGTATTTTTATCTACATTTTTATCTGTTAATAAATCTAAAAAATCAGTAGACAATAATTTAAGTAATTCTTCCATAAATAGATTCGTTATAATATTTATATAAAAATATATATTATTTATAAAATAAAAATAGAATTATACTAAAAATTAATTTAATATAATCCTATTTAATTTTTATATATAGATTGTTTCTTTATGATAATTTTACATTAAATAACTTATATATATCTAATGGATACGGTTTCCAATTATCATTCATAAATAGATTATAAACTGTTTGAATATCATCTTTATTCGCAGATACAACATATACTATTTGATTTCTTTCTTCTTTCTCTGTATTTAAGTTATATACTTCTGTAATATTAATAACAAATTGAAGAGAATGATAATGTGTATTATATAAAAATGATAATCTATTTGCATTAGGAATAAGTTTTTGGACTTTATTAAGATTTAAGTCTTTATATTTAGTATGTGTTATTAAATAATCTGTTTCATATTTAGTATTTTTTATAAATGTATATGCAAAATTAACTTTTTTATCTACAAAATCACTAGTTAAATAATTATTTGTTGTAACAGATATCCAATATAATTCATTAGTAGTAGAACGTTCAAAATCTTTTATAAATGATTTTTCCATTTTTATAGAGTTTAAAAACTTTTGAAAATCTACAATATTAGTAGTATATATTTTTTCTTGTACTACTGTATTCTTATTTAATTCAAATTTTTCTTGAATAAACTCATTTATTGTTTTCATAGATTTTGTTCAATTTCTTTAATTAGTTCTCTAACTTTATTAATAGAATCTTTAGCACTATTAATATATGATTTTGCTTCTGCACTATAGTATCTTGAATATCCTTTTGCTTCTTCTGAGCTTAGGCCATTTGCTTTAGCTGCTTGATATTCTTTTACACTCTTATGGTCATTCTTTGCATATTTATAATATTCTTCATAACAATAAGAAACATACTGCATCAATCTTCCTAAATCAAAATACTTATCTAAATAATTTGGATTAGATATAATTTTCTCATATAGTTTAATAACATCAGCATTTACTTGCTTAATCTCTTCTAATACTTTATCTGTATCTTCCATTAATTTTTTTGTTCGAATTTCTTTAACAGTTGCTTTATATCTTGCTTGCTGTTGTTCAAGTAATCGTTTCAATGATGCTTGGTCAAAATTAATAACACCTTCTTGTGAAACTGCTCTATCATGAACTAAATCACTATATGTTTTGAACATATCATCAGTAATAATCAAAACATAGATTTCATAATCATTAATTGTTTTCATGAATTCATCTAGTTTCAAATTCCTAACCTGGTAAGAATACCTAGTTCTTTGTATTGGTTTAACTCCACGTTGATATGCTTTCTCAGGGTCTTTATTATCATTAAAGGTATATGTAACAGGAGTAAAATCTTTTCCATCACCATATCC
>AUXO018327710.1_pt1 | contig 10644 bp, 14 predicted proteins | sample 768731 | NCBI WGS metagenome assembly AUXO01 (sample SAMN02715735, study PRJNA202380) | gut metagenome | biome: sheep rumen | host: Ovis aries | place: New Zealand: Palmerston North
GGGTGTTGAGATTTTTGCGCCTGATATTGTTCCATCATCGGCGTTAAGTTTTTATCGTTCAAGTCCTCACCTCTGAAAATTTTTTCAACTGCAGTTTAACACCTTATCGAATTAATGTCCAAAAAATATTCGTAATGTCGCCTGTTGTGCGACAAAATTTTTTACTCATTTGATAAGATAAAAATAAATCAAGATTAAGGAGGAATTACTTTGAAAACGGTAAGAACTGAAGAGGAATATGCAACTGCCGTGAACAACGAAGAAGATTCCATAGAAGTTGTTGGAGACTTGCGCAACAAAATTCTCAAAATCAAAGCTAAAGGCAAGGTTGCATGGGGAATAGCATTTGCCGCAATCGTTGTTGCAGTCGGAATGGCTATGACGGGAGTTGGCATGCCCGCTGCTATTGCGAGTGCCGGAGCAGCGACAGCACTTATCGGAACGGGAGCCACGACTTCGGCGATAGCGATTGCAGTAGCGGCAGGAGGAACGGCGGTTTTGACTGCTACACGCGACGATTATGAAATTGTCGAGCAAAATTCCAAACGGTTAGTTTTAAAGAGACGTTGAGCAAAAAAGTCTTGGGGTTGCGCGTTTACCTCGCCTTTTTGCGCGCCCCAAGACTTTAGCTTAAATTGTAAGGAGGGATTTTTTGCTATGAGTAGCGTGGGCGATTTTATCAAATGTTTGATTGGATATTTTGCAATGATGTTTATTTTCACGTGGATTGCCCAAAAACTTTTTGGTAAATTTGACCTTATTGGATGGTATCTTGTGGACGGACATATTTTTAAGGGATTATTTCTCGCCGTGCTCGCTTACTTTATTTATTTTGTCTGCGCGGGTGTTACGGCTTCGCAAGGTGAGAGCGGCAAGGCAGTTGTAGCAGTTATAATTATCTTTTCGCTTTTCAGCATGTACCACGAAATTAATGAATTTGCGGGCAAGGCGGAAGGCATAAGGTATGTTGGCAGTGTGCTTTTTTATCTAATTGCTATGTTAAACGACACCTTGCGAATTGTTGCCACGCTATACGCATTTAAAGATGAGATGTAAAGGGGGAATTTTCATGAAAAATTTTTTGACGGCATTAGCGGTTGCGTTGGTTGCGATAAATTTATTTTCGTTCGACGCGCCCCGCGCAGAGGCGGCATATCCCGCACGCGACACTTGGGTTTTGAATTGGGACCATACGGATTTGTTCGTTAAGGCGGGAACTTTGGATTATACGCCCGGTCACCCCGACGTCGCGCCCGAATTCGGCTTTGTGCTTGCTTTTGACGGTATGGAAGTGTACTGCGACTTCAAAGCCAGAGGAATGGCGGTTTTGTATATCAATGGACAATTTGCGGGAGATTCGCGCAGTGATCCTTTTGTTGATTCTCTTTACAACGCCGTTTGCAATAAGCTGATTTATCACAGGTAAAAATTTTTTAAATGGAGGCGATTTTTATGGCGCAGTTTTGTCCTGAATGTGGTACCGAGATAAAAGCTGGAGAAAAATTTTGTAAAGCTTGCGGGAAAAAAATTGGTGCGGCTCCTTCCAACGTCGACCTCAACACGTCCGGCGGAAGATACGAGGAAGATCATGACGTTGCCGATATGATTTTCAAGACGACAGGGCGGCTTAACCGTCTGCGTTATCTTAAACGTTGTCTTGCTGTTGCCGCCGTCGAAGCGATTATTTTGTCTACGGTGTTTATTCTTTTCAGCAACGATTGGGGCGAACTTTCAACCTTTGGCAGTATCGTCGCGTTGATTTTGCTCATTATCGGACAAGCTCCCTATTACTGCTTAAACGTTAGGCGTTTGCACGATTTGGACAAGGACGAAACTTTAGCTTATGTCTTTGTTGCATTGGGAATTATTGGTGCGTTTTCTAGCGCGGATATTTTTGAGATGAGTTTTTTTGAAAAAGTTGCTTACGTCGTCGAAGTGATATTTGGTGTGTATCTGTTGTTTTTTCCTGGCACGCACGGCGAAAATAAATATGGCGCGGATCCTCTCGGCTAAAAATTTTTAGAAAGGAGTTGCACTGAAATGAAAACTAAAGCGGCTCTCTTTGGGATAATTTCTCTTATGCTCATCGGAATTCTCATCGCGGGTTGTGGTGGAGAAAAATACGATAAGACGGTTCAAGTCGTGCGCAACGGAACTTTTTACATGAATCCCAACGTTCCAATCGGCAAGGCGTTCGACCAATTTTTTGCTGACGGTAAATGGCGTTCTTTCACCTCGACCGATAAAGAAACTATTGTCGAATTTACTGGCGAATGTACTTGGTTCAATTCACCTGCAAAAATGTTAGTTCAATTCAACGTCGAAGGCGAATCCTTTATCCTGCGCTACGTGGACATTAACGGTGTTGTAATGAGTTTTGAGGACAGCGCAAGCATTATGGAAAAAGTTTTGTCGGAATATAAACCTTAAGGTGGTGTCGACATGGAACGATTTATTTTTATAATAGCCGGAATGATTACGGGATTTTTGGCGGTGAAGGCGTGTGGGCTTTCGTTTTTTGACTCTAACGATAAAGATTCGTCAATGAATATGAAAGGTCTTGTTGCTTTTGCGCTGTGTCTTTTTGACATACATTTTGCCAAACCGAACGGATTCGACGAATTAATCATCACAGCGATTATTACATTTGCCGTTTTCGTTTTGGGCTTTTACTTAATTTATGGCATAATGTCTTTGCTGAAAGTTTCTGGTGAAGATACGAAAAATCGCCGCTCGATAGCTTTTTGGATCAACGCGGCAATTTCAACCGGCATAAATTTATTAATGTGAAATTATTTTCGGCGAAGGTATGACAATGGACGAAAAAAATATTAATCTGTTGCTTGGTGCTTACATAAGAAAAAATTGGATTCCAGTATTTCCTGGCTTTGTGAGCGCGGCTTATAGTCCGCCGATTTTTATTGACGATATAAATTTTCGTAACTTGCAAGCTCAAAATATGGGTGAAACTTTTTCGGAAATGCTTATTCGGCTTATTGCGGAGAGCGGCGAAAAAAATTCTGCTATTTACACTCGCGCAAATATTGACCGTCGTCACTTCTCAAAAATCGCCAATCACAAAGAATATCAGCCGAGCAAACAAACTGCCCTTGCCTTTGCCGTAGCTCTTAAGCTAGATTTCGACGAAACGCAAAAACTTCTTGCCACCGCCGGTTACACGTTAAATAATGCCAATCTTGCCGATGTTATAGTTTCGTTCTTTATCGAGTACAAAATTTTCGACGTGGACTTAGTAAATCAAGCACTCTACAAATATAAGTTGCCATTGCTCGGCGGCTAATTTGTCGCATAACGGGCGACCAATAATTTTAACTTACATGATATAACATGCAACATAAGGAGGAAGATTAAAATGACTGAATTAATTTTTATACTTGACCGCTCCGGTTCTATGGCTGGACTGGAAAGCGACACTATCGGCGGCTTCAACTCTATGATTAAGAAGCAACAAACCGAAACTGAGGGCGATGCTCTGGTTTCCACGATTCTTTTTGATCACGAGTCGATTGTTCTGCATGATCGCGTTCCGCTTGCCAAGATTAAACCCTTGACGGAAAAAGATTACGAGGTACGCGGAACTACCGCCTTGCTTGATGCTGTTGGCAACGCCGTTAAACACATCAAAAACATTCACAAGTACGCCCGCGAGGAAGATCGTCCGAAAAAAACTTTGTTCGTTATCACGACTGACGGCATGGAGAACGCTAGTGTAAAATTCAGCTACAAAGATATTAAAAAGCTCATTGAACAACAAAAAGAGCTCGGCTGGGAATTTATTTTTCTCGGAGCCAATATTGACGCAGTTGAAGTTGCCTCTCACATTGGAATTGACGCCCGCCGCGCAGTCAACTATCATGCTGACAGTTTCGGTACCGCGCATGCTTTCGGAGCAATCGGAGATTTCGCCGCTGGTTTTTCTGCCGCCGCGCCCGACATTAGTTTTGATGACGATGAATGGCGTAATTTAATTGATAAAGACTTCAAAGAAAGGAAAAAATAATTTTATAGCGCATTTTGTCTGACAGTTTCGGATAAAATTATCGCGGCAGAAGTTGCGACGTTTAAACTCTCGGCGTGCCCGTTCATCGGTATGAAAATTTTTCGGGCATTGTCGAGAATTTTTTTTGAGACGCCAACTGCCTCCGAGCCGAAAACTATTGCGCTGTGTTTGTTAAAATTATGCTGATAATAAATTTCCGCTGATGAATCGATTGCCGCCGCTAAAATTTCCACGCCGCGCAGATTCAAAAATTCCTCGCGACTTAGCTTTACAATCGGCAAATAAAAAATCGCGCCCATAGACGAGCGCACAACTTTTGGATTAAAAATTTCTGCTGAACCTTCTAATAAAATTACTGAACAATCGAAAGCCGCCGCCGTCCGCAAAATTGTTCCGACATTGCCGGGGTCTTGTACGCCGTCGAGTACAGCAATTATTTTTTTTGCAAAGACTTTCTCAAGCGACGAAAACTTTTGGCGCACGACAAGTAAAATTCCCTGTGGCGTTTGCGTATCAGAAATTTTTTCCATTGTCGACGAGGAAATTTCCTCTAAACTTTTGAATCGTTCAACTAAAATTCTTGCGCGTTCGTCCGATAAAAATTCCCGCGTATAAAATCCGAACTCAACCTGCGCGGGCGGCACTTCTTCGCAAAGTCTTAAACCTTCCGCAGTGAAAAGTTTTAATTCGTTGCGGAATTTTTTTTGTGCTAGCTTGCGAACGAGTTTTATATTTGACATTTAAAATCCTCCGTGCTATATAATTGATAAAAATTTTCGGGAGATGATTAGTTTGAAAAAAACTTACAAGATTGATGTGGACTGCGCTAACTGCGCGAATCTCATGGAGACCGAGACGAAAAAAACTGCGGGCGTTAAAGATGCGGTCGTTAACTTCATGACGCTCAAAATGAAAGTCGAATTCGAGGACGGCGTTGATGCTAAGGAAGTTATGGGGCGCGTTCGCGAAAATTGCAAACGTGTCGAAAAGGATTGTGATATTTTCTTGTGAACGCTAAACAACGCAGAAACTTAATCCGAATTTTAATTGCGGCGGTATTGCTTATTGGGCTGAACTTCGTTGAAATTTCGGGCGTCGGAAAATTTTTGCTGTATTTAGTGCCCTATCTGATTGTCGGCTATGATATTTTACTCAAGGCATTTCACGGGATAAAAAATTTCCGTGCCTTCGACGAAAGTTTATTGATGACGATTGCAACGGTCGGAGCATTTGCTTTGGCGATTTACGAAGACGGCGATTATACTGAAGCGATTGCCGTCATGCTATTCTATCAAATCGGCGAGTGGTTTCAAAGCTACGCGATTGGTCGGAGCCGTAAAAATATTTCCGAACTTATGGACATTCGCCCCGATTATGCTAACGTTGAGACTGACGACGGACTGGAGCAAGTTGACCCTGACGACGTTGAAGTTGGCACGCTTATAATCGTTCAGCCCGGCGAAAAAATTCCGATTGACGGCATTGTCGAGGAGGGCAATTCAACTTTAAACACGGTCGCTTTGACGGGCGAGAGTTTGCCGCGTGAAGTTTCAATCGGCGCGGAAGTTATCAGCGGTTGCATAAACTTAAACGGCGTCCTTAAAATTCGTACGACTAAAGAATTCGGCGAGTCTACGGCGTCAAAAATTTTGGAGCTGGTCGAAGACGCAAGTTCGCGCAAATCTAAATCGGAAGATTTTATTGCGAAGTTCGCCAGGATTTATACTCCTGCCGTTGTAATCTGCGCGGGAGCTTTGGCGATAATCCCATCGATAATTTTTGGCGATTGGGAGACGTGGATTTATCGTGCGCTGATTTTCTTAGTGATAAGTTGTCCATGCGCGCTGGTGATAAGTATTCCGTTGAGTTTCTTTGCGGGTATTGGCGGCGCAAGTCGCGAGGGAATTTTAATTAAAGGCTCAAACTTTTTGGAGACATTGTCCAAAGTTAAAACCGTAGTAATGGATAAAACCGGCACATTGACGCGGGGCAGTTTTGAAGTCGACGCCGTTCACAGTAAAAATTTGAATTTCGACGAAGAAAAACTTTTGCACCTTGCCGCGCACGTTGAAAGATATTCGACGCACCCTATAGCAAATTCTTTGCGTAAAGTTTATCCGAACGAGCGCGACGATTGCACGGTTGAGGAAGTCGAAGAAATCGCAGGACGCGGTATTCGTGCGAAAATTAACGGTCAAGTTGTCAGCGTTGGCAACGAAAAATTTATGGACGAGGTCGGCGCAAAATGGAAATCTTGTTATAAAGTCGGGACGATTATTCACGTTGCAGTTAACGGGGATTATGCGGGGCACGTCGTCATTTCCGACGCGATTAAGCCGTATGCTAAAAAAGCCGTTGTCGATATGAAAAATGCCGGCGTCGAAAATATTTTTATGTTGACGGGCGACACGGAAAAAATTGCCTCTAAAGTTGCTGGTGAACTTGATATTAAAAATTACCGCAGTGAACTTTTGCCCGCCGATAAAGTTACAGAGTTTGAAAAAATTTTGGCGACGTCGAATGGTAAAGTTGCGTTTGTCGGTGACGGGATTAACGACGCGCCTGTTTTGAGCCGCGCAGATGTTGGAATTGCAATGGGGGCTTTAGGTTCAGATGCGGCGATTGAGGCGGCTGACGTAGTTTTAATGGACGACGACCCTCGCAAAATTTCACGGGCGATAAAAATTTCGCGCAAGTGTTTAGGTATTGTTAAGCAGAATATTTTCTTTGCAATCGGCGTAAAATTTTTGTGCTTGATTCTCGGTGCAATGGGGCTTGCGAACATGTGGGCTGCTATCTTCGCTGATGTTGGCGTTATGATTCTTGCCGTGCTAAATGCCATTCGTGTATTAGTCTTGCCAAAGTGAAATAGTCTGTGCTATAATCTACGCAAGCGTATGTATTAAAAATATATTTTAGGGAGGTTATAATTTATGGCTAAGTATGTTTGCAACGTTTGCGGCTACGTCTACGAAGGCGACGAGCCGCCGATTGAGTGCCCGGTTTGCAAGGCTCCTGCAGAAAAATTCACTAAACAAGACGGCGAATTGACTTGGGCGGCTGAACATGTTGTCGGCGTGGCTAAGGGTGCCCCTGATGACATTATCCAGGATCTTCGCGCTAACTTCAATGGCGAATGCACGGAAGTCGGCATGTATCTGGCTATGAGCCGCGTCGCTTATCGTGAGGGTTATCCAGAAATCGGAGAATACTGGCGTCGCGCCGCATTGGAAGAAGCCGAACACGCCGCTAAATTCGCTGAACTGTTGGGCGAAGTTCTCACCGACAGCACTAAAAAGAATCTGCAAATGCGCGTAGAGGCTGAGAACGGTGCCACCGCTGGCAAAACGGATCTTGCTAAACGCGCTAAGGCTCTCAATCTCGACGCAATTCACGATACCGTTCACGAAATGGCGCGTGATGAAGCTCGTCACGGCAAAGCTTTTAAAGGTTTACTCGACCGTTACTTTAAATAAAAATCAATCGACGAGGCGTTTTAAGCTCCTCCGTCGCAGTCACGACATAAAAAACCCGTGTTATTTGCGCGGGTTAATTTTTTTGCCTCAAAATCGTTAACTTTGTATTCATTACTAAAAATTTGACAGGTTATAACGAATTAAATATAATTTATGATATGAAAAGTTTTATCGTTTAGATTTTGCAGGAGGGATTATTTTTAATGGACTTGTCACAGCTATTGAATGACATTAACGATTTTGTTTGGGGTCCGATAATGCTGGCATTTTTAGTCGGCACGGGTATTTTCTTAACAGTTCGTCTAAAGTTTTTGCCGTGGATAAATCTTTGGTACGCGATAAAAATGATTATGCTACACAAAGCGGACAAACAAGGCGACCTCTCTCCGTTCCAATCGCTCATGACGGCACTTAGCGCGACGGTCGGAACAGGTAATATCGTCGGCGTGGCAACTGCTATGGTACTCGGCGGACCTGGCGCGATTGTTTGGATGTGGATAAGTGCGGCATTCGGATTGTCGACTAAATACGCCGAATCGGTTTTAGCGGTTAAATATCGTGAAACAAATTCCGTCGGCGAAATGGCAGGCGGTCCGATGTACGCCATGAAAAACGGTATCGGCGGCGGCTTCGGGAAATTAATGGCGACTTTGTTCGCGCTGTTTGCGGTTTGTGCCTCGTTCGGTATCGGCAACATGACGCAAGCCAACTCTATCAGTGCGGCTTTCAGTTCTCTAGGTATTTCGACTGAAGTCACGGGCATTATCCTTGTCGTGTGCTCATTGGCGGTTCTGATTCGCGGGGTTCGTTCAATCGGCAAAGTTTCTAGTTTTATCGTGCCGAGTATGGCATTCTTTTATATTTTGTTCACTGTGATTATTATCATCGTCAACTTTAAAAATGTTCCTGGCGGCTTAGCGATTATGTTCCAAATGGCATTTTCGACTGAAGCTGTAGCTGGCGGCGTCGGCGGCTCAATCGTCGCAAGCATGTTAACTGCTATGCGTTGGGGCGTGGCGCGTGGCGTCTTCTCAAATGAGGCGGGCTTAGGTTCAGCTCCGATTGCAGCGGCGGCGGCAAGAACTGACCATGCCTCCCGTCAAGGTTACGTTAACATGACGGGCACTTTTTTTGACACGATGATTATCTGCTTTTTGACGGGCTTAGTTATTGCAAGTTCGGGAGTGCTCGGAAGTGTTGATCCTGAAACTGGCAAGCTTGTTTCGGGTGCACCGTTGACGATTTTGGCGTTTAGCACGGTTTACGGCGAAGGCGCAAAATATATTGTCTCGATTGCTCTTGCGATGTTTGCATATTCGACGATTCTTGGTTGGGAATATTACGGCGAAAAATCTCTTGAATACATCATCAAAGCTCGCCCTGTGATTATCGGCTACAGAATTGTTTTCAGCCTTATAACATTTATCGGCGCAACGCAAACGCTTGATGTTGTTTGGAATTTCTCCGACACGATGAACGGCTTAATGGCTATTCCTAACTTGTTGTGCCTCGTAATTCTTAACAAAGACGTTGCTAACGAATGTTTTGATTATCAGAAAGAATTTGTCGCTAAAGGTCGTTGAAATCGAAATTACGATAATGTTTTTGCGCGGCGATGACTTAAAATTTTTTAGCTGTCAAGTGACAGCTCTTTTTGTTTTTGATAGAATGAACGCAATTAAAAATAGACAGCGAGGAAATATTATGAGCTACTTTTTAAAACGGACGGAAAATAATCTTTGGTACGGAAAATTTTCAACATTCCCTGAAGATTTGATTACACATGCGGTATCAACGCGGCTTGGAGGTTTCAGTAAGTCGCCATTCGATAGCTTAAATCTTGCACTTCATGTCGGTGACGAACCAGCGGATGTTCTTGCCAATCGGAAAAAATTTATTAAATCGCTCGGATTTGACATTGCGGATATTGTTACGCCTAATCAAGTTCACGGCGATAAAATTTTCCGCGTTGATGATAATTATCGCGGTTGCGGTTGTGCTAATTATGCCGACTCGATACCGGAAACCGACGCGCTTATCACGAACACGCCCGAATTGCCGCTTATGCTGTGTTTTGCTGATTGCGTGCCGATTTTTTTTGTCGACGTTGAGAATCAAGCGATTGGACTTGCGCACGGCGGCTGGAAAGGTACGCTAAAAAAAATCGCCGCCAAAACTTTGCTCAAAATGGGCGACGAATTCGGGACGCAGGCTGAAGATTGTTTAATTGGAATTGCGCCGTCAATCGGAGCTTGTTGCTATGAAATCGGTGGCGTGGTTATTGATAACTGCAAGGAGGCGTTCCCCAACAATTACCATGAACTTTTGATTGAGCGCGACGGGAAAATTTTTTTAGACTTATGGCGGGCTAATGTGATTCAACTTTTAGAAATTGACGTGCCTGAAGAAAATATCGACGTGGCTAGCGAATGTACTTGTTGCGAGAGTAGCTGGTATTTTTCCTATCGTGCCGCGCAGAAGAAAGGACTTGACCGCACAGGAAGAATTGCCGCGCTTATCGCCTTGAAATCGGCTTGACAATCCTTTAAGTGTGTGTATCATTTATTAAGAAATCTTTGTAGGAGGTATGACGCTATGATTATTGGCGTATCTAAGGAAATTAAGAACAACGAAAACCGCGTAGGCTTGACACCGGCGGGCGCAGATGCACTCGTCAAAGCTGGGCACAAAGTTTTAATCGAACAGAGCGCGGGCATTGGCTCCGGTTTCGAGGACGGAGATTATAAAGCAGTTGGCGCGGAAATTATCGCGGATAAGAAAAAAATCTTTGATAACGCAGAAATGATTATCAAAGTTAAAGAGCCGCTTGAGCCTGAATATGATCTTTTCCACGCTGGACAAATTCTTTTTACGTATTTGCACCTCGCGCCCGAACCCGCGCTTACGAAAGCTTTGCTTGATAAAAAAGTTACGGGCATTGCTTATGAGACGGTTGTTGGTCGTGACGGCAGGAGCTTGCCTTTGCTCGCCCCGATGAGCGAAATTGCTGGTCGCATGTCAATTCAACTCGGTGCGCAATTCCTCGAAAGTCAATACGGCGGGCGCGGCGTTTTGCTCGGCGGTGTAAGCGGTGTTGCCTCCGGTCAAGTCGTAATAATCGGCGGCGGTGTCGTCGGTACCAATGCG
>AUXO012412396.1_pt1 | contig 10643 bp, 8 predicted proteins | sample 768731 | NCBI WGS metagenome assembly AUXO01 (sample SAMN02715735, study PRJNA202380) | gut metagenome | biome: sheep rumen | host: Ovis aries | place: New Zealand: Palmerston North
GATCCTTGCGTTCAGCTCAACGTACTCCTTGTTAGCAGTCTCATATGCCTCCAAGTACTCGCTTAAAATTTCGCCGTAGGCGGTTTTAAAGTGGGCCTCGGATTTGAAATCCTTTGTAGCAACAGGAGGTTCTGGTTCTCCAGCGGCAACAACAGCCTCAAATTTTTCAACCTTTTCCAGTGCAATTGACTGGGGCTGAACCCTACGCGTTTCAAGAACGCTTTTTGATTTTGTCGACTGGGTGGTAACCACCTGAGCACTAAGCATCCCTCCAGACAAAATCGTAGCCAAAGCGAAAATAATAACCTTTTTCATTGAAAGCCTCCTTTTGCTTGCTTAAAATGTTTATCTTCAAACTGGATTTTTCCAGTTCATCTACCAGTATCTTACATTACCATTCTCAAAAATTTTTCTTTTTTGAGGGGGTTAGCAAAAATATTTTCAATTTCTCTTGATGTATTGACTCGTAAGAGTCACACCGACTGAAACCCAATGCTTAACGTTACAATTTAACGCATTGTTCTGGAAAGAAAATTCAGCCGGAGTATATGCAATATCAAGCCCAAAACAATTAGGCAGCCTAAAATCAATTTCCGCCGAAACGATATATCCCACATTCTCTAAATTAGACCCCTTAAATATCACTCCTGTCACGACATCCAATACGAATGGTGGATAATCTTCTATACAATTTTTGGCGAAAAAATCAACATAAAGCCCATTTTTAACTAACAAGGTAATATTTTCTTGATCATTCAAACTTACCCCCGCCCCTACTTTGAGTGAATAGTTCTTAAGCAACATACAAAATGGAAGATATTGTAAATTCACAGCCGCATTCGAAAAATCGAAGCCTGTAGAAAAATCATTCTTGAACGAAACGATAACCTGATTGAAAAAGGATTTTGTAGACTCCTCTTTTGCCTGGGGATTAACATCTCGCAGAGATGTCCTTTTTTCAGGCAAGACTGTTTTTGCAGGCTCATCTTTTTTCGAACTCGGAGCCTTTTGTGATGAAGGCTCCTTTTTCGCTTCAGGCGAGACCGTTTTTGAAGACTCGTCTTTTCTCAGGCTCTGCTGAGCCTTTTGTGGAGACGTCTTCTTTTCCGCTTCAGGCACAACTGTTTTTGCAGGCTCATCTTTTTTCTGGGTCTTTTGTGGAGATGTCTTCTTTTCCGATTCTGATTTATACTCGAATTTCTCAAAACGCTTAACCAGGCAGTCCATGGCATCAACGATTTCAACAGCAAGCAACTTTAAGCTATAATCGTTAGCAATATCTATCGAATAAAAAACCTTTCCTTTAAAGCTTGATTTGTTATGCTCAATATACAAGGCTTTGGTTTCATCATGCAGTTCTATTTCTATCCTTTCCTTGTAAGCATTCAGATTGAGCTTTGGACAGTTTATGACAAGGCTAAAGTACTGGGGCATAGCTTCCCGATAAAAATCACCTACCTGAATTTCACATGGGTCAACAAATACCATGTGGGAAAGCTCCTCCAGTATGGTTTCTTTTGTAATCTTACGATTCTTCGTCATCTGATCATACGACGAATTGATCCTCGTTTTCTCGCGGTCCAAGTTAATGTTTATCGCTTGAATTGCGGAATTTTTTAACTCCTTCTTCCGGTCCAAAAATTCGGCATTCCTTTCAGTAAATCTCTGAACTGTTGTCTCTTCAATCTCTTTGCTTTTAGTCTGCTTCTCTTGATTAGCTTTATCTTCGAGCAATGCCAATGCCATCTTTTTTTGCTCGGCAATAGAGTTTATCTCAGCGTCTATTTCCTTGATATTTGTTATGTACTGCTCAGCAGTTTTTTTCTCCACCTTAACTTGCTGCACAATTTCTAAATCATTTTTTACAGGCACAGGCTCGCTTGATTCTTCTTGGGAGATCTCTTGTTGTTCAGACTTTCTTGTTGTATCAAAAATTGGCTCACAGTCAGAACTAAGGATTTCATTCAGATCATTTTTAAACTGATCTTCGACCTCCCTTAGTTCTTCTGCACTAGGATAACTTACAGCGCTTTTCTTTTCAGCACCTACCACCACAGTAAAAAAACAACCTGCAAAAATCAGGCTAACAATTTTCTTATTCATAATCTATTCCTCCTGAATTAGGTTAGGTTATTCGCATGATACAATAATTATTGAAAACTTTAGCGTTTTCCCTAGGGGGTTAGCTCTTTTTTATGAAAATATTTTTTTACTAGACAGATGATTCTATAATCAAAGTATGGATCATAGGTCCAGTGAAAATATTTTTTTTGGGATCTCACCTTTAATTTCTGGATACTACTAAACAATCTTCGAGCCTTATACTTATTGATTGACGACAAAAAATCCAATAAGGAAATTTGTTCTTGCTTTAGAGGCTCTAGCATAACTTCTGGGGAATTATACAAAGCATCTATAAAGTCCTTTTTCGAACGAACGCTATAATTAAAAGCAAGTTGACAAGTTTCCCAATGTTTTTTTTTGACTGGAAGATGACACAACCATTTAAAAACATCATTATACCCACAGCGAAATTCGCAATCTTTGTTGATCAATCCAAGCACTAAATTCTGAAATCTTTCTGGCAATGCCAAAACTTCTTTTCTTGTTGAAATGTCCTTAACTGTGAAGTTTTCGATTTCATCTCGGTAAATATAATTTTTTCCACGCCCGGAGAAAGGATTTATTCCGGTAGCGCCATACAATAAAACAAAGCCGAATCCATAATAATCATACGCACTTGTAAAATCATTTACAAACAGTTCTGGTGCAGAATAGCCAGCCGTATGAGAATAATCTTCCAATCTGTCCTTAACAAAACTGCTAATCCCGAAATCGGTAATTATGAAATGACCTGCTTTTGAAAGAAGAATGTTTGAGGGCTTTATATCTCGGTGAACAACACCACAATTATGCATTCCCCTTAGTCCCTTGTTTACTTCATAAATTAGTTTCCAAATTTCTCTTCTTCCAAGAGGCAATTCCACTTTATCCAACGAATTTCCTTCGATAAATTCTTCAATGACATACTGACGTTTATCTTTCATTCCATAATCAAGAATTTTCATAACATGTCGATTCTTGAGAGATTTTAACTTTTTATAAACATCTAAATTTATACAGTGTTCCTTTTTAAACAACTTGAGCAGACCTTTTTCGCCATTATCATTCGTAACATAAAATAAATCAGCTTCAGATGAAATTTCATTTAATTTTTCACCCACAACCCAGCCATTAATACAGTTGTTAGGAACAGTCTTTTTTTCTGTGCCGTTTTTTGTTTCCGCGATAATCTCTGTTTTGTCTACATTATTATTAATAAGGATCGTATCCATAATAAGCCTCCTTTTAAGCTGACAACCCCAAAGAAGCACAAGCTTCCGTATATAAACTAAATATTTCTTCATTACCCCGAATCAATTCAGGTCTTTCATTCAAGCACAATCGGTAATATGCTACGGCATCTTTGTATTTTTTTTGTTCAGAGAGTATAATTCCAATAGCAAGTTCGTTTATCATCTCTTTGTGAATATCAAATGTCATACCTTTTTCAAAGCATTTCATTGCATCGTCTTTTCTATCAAGTTGGTAGAAGATTTTGCCTATTTCGTTAAGGACGATGTAAGAATTCTCACCCTTCTTTTTTGATACTTCATCACGCATTTCTTCAATTTTTTGACTAAAAGCATAGGTGTTGATTACCCCTTTTTCCCACTGAATTAATGAGTAGTACAATCTTGCGAAAGCTGATAAATCTTCGTTATGATTTTCCTCCACATAATCAAGGACTTTTCTTTCCCAAACAATATACTTATTCGCGTGAAATAATTCAAAAGAAATGGATATTAGGGTGTTCAAAGATTTGTAATCTTCTTTGCTTAAAAAAAACTCAAGAGTTTCTGTCAATGATTTCACAAAAGGGTTTCGCCCTCTTTGAATAATAACAGAAGGTTCATGTTTCCCATCAAATAAAATAAATCCTCCTTTAAACCCTTTAATATCAGAGAATGTATTACTAACGATTCTTTTACAATCGATCAAATTATAAACAACGTAATTATCATCTTCTATTATAGCTAATAGATTTCCATTTTTTCTGAATTCATCACAATCAGTCATTGTTATGATTTTTTGTGCGTTAGCCAAAAAAAATGAATCCGGCAATTGTTTTACATCCACATTTATTTCTTTATTAGTCAGGAATTGAATCAATAAGGGCCATAAACCTTCAGCATTTCGCTTTTCATTTATCACAACAAATCGTTCAAAATTCTCCTCACACTTTAATTCCGAATGGAAATCATTCAGATTTACATTAAACAGAATTGACAGCCACATACAAAACAATGGCTCTTTTGAAAGCACAAGATATTCAACTCTTTTTTTCAACTGTTCGGAAAGAGAGTAAAAATCTTCTTTTGTTTTTAATTCCTTGCCTTCACATATTTTGTACGTCATATTGTTTATTGCAAGATAGACGGCAGAACATAATTCCATAGAACTGTATGAATTCTGTTCATTCGCAATTAATTGATTTATTTGCTCCGCCATTTTATCCAATCCCAATTGCAGAAGATATTTTGTGAGTTTATGTTTTTTTATCATCCGCGCACCAGAAACTGGATGTTTCAAAAAATCAGCAGCAATGGTTTTAAGATCAAATATTTTTTTCCGTCTGAAAACAAAAGGCTCTGGAGGATTCCAATCTGAATACACCTCCACATCTTCACCCTTAAAAAAGCGTTCTAGGTCGTTAGCTCTCCAGCGTTTATCATGTTGGAGAGTAATAAGTCCGCTAATAATTTGTTTCGATCTTATAGTCAATTGCGCAGTTCTATTTACTTCATCAATAAAAGTTCCTGAAAGGAGGCTTTTCTTGAATTCTTTATTATCACATATTGTTCTTCCAGTAAGCAAATAGAACAAGGTCATACCAAGAGAAAAGAAATCAACTGCTGGGCTTATTATCCCAGAATATACCTCGGGAGCGATATATCCTTCCGTACCAGTCACTTCTTCTTTTTTCTTGAACACTTGTGTCAAAGCCTCATTGACATCATCTTCCAAATCAATGTCTGTAACACAACCATAAGAAGTCAAGAGAGGTTTTGTTCCATCTAAAAGGATATTATCAGGTGTTACATTTCGATGAATTAAACCCTTTTGATGAAACATATTCAGACAGTCTGCAATCTGCCGTGTAATTTCAAAAGCTTCATTTTCGGTTAATGGGGCTTTTTTACTTAATGGTATACCTTTTTCTATATAAGGCATTATTTCGTATTGTTTGTTCTCGGATGTTTCTGCATCAAATACAAAACCTTCTTTTACTACTTCAACAGCATTAGTATGTTTAATATCTGTTAAAGTAGACATTAAACACTTTTTGTTTTTTTTATAAACTTTTAGAATAAAGCTGTTTTCCGCATTATCACGACACAAATAAAAACAAGCCTTATCTGTTTCAAACAAGAGATTCATGATTGTATAATCATCAAGGATTTTGGGTATCTTCATATCATCTCTCCGTTATCTGTACAGAGAAATCCACATTTGCAAGCGTAAGTGTATCATCATTATGAAGCTCATATTGTTCACCAACTTCAATCTTCTGTCCGTTTACAAATGTTCCATTGGTTGAGTTCAAATCTGTTATGAACCATTTATTATCTTTCAGATTCAATTCTGCATGGCGAGAAGAAATAACCTTGAATTTTCCTAATTCATCTACATGATTCCCGTTAGTGCGGCCAAGAATATCTCCATCAGAAGCAGATAAAAGTATCTCCGCATGCTGTAATTTTAAGCTTGGGGCAGATTTTATAATTATTGTCTGAGTACTTGTATCCTCAGTATCTTGAATATCATTCTTTTCTTCCGGCAAACAAAAGAAATCTTCTTTTCTTTCAACTGTAGGTTTTCCACATTTCGCACAGAATTTTGACACAAGAATCGAATGACATTGTGGACATTCTTTTAACTGAGTGCCACACTGGTCGCAGAAAAGAGAATCATCTGGAATTTCTTTTTTACAAATTTCATTTGGACAAATCATTAGGCTACCTCCGCTATGTCTTCCGCTTCGATCGTTTGAAGAACTGTTGTCGTTCGTTGATTTTCAGGCAAAGCTGCTATACGGTTATCAAAATCTCTTTTTGTTCTATCATACAAATTACGCATTTCGCGAGCATTTGCAAAATCATTGGTTCTTGAAGCATAAATTTTCTTAATTACAACAGAGGCTTTGAGCATTGCTTTATCTGTCAAACTAAACCCATTTTTTGTTGCATACCGCTTGAATATCTCTAAAAGCTCATTTGGCGAGTAGTCAATAAAATTGAAATCGGTGTTGAATCGGGACTCCAATCCTGGATTAGCTTTTAAGAATCGATTCATTTCAGATGGATAGCCAGCGACGATTAATATGAACTTTCCTCGATCGTCCTCAATCCGCTTCAAAAGCGTATCAATGGCCTCCTGACCATATGAATCATTATCCCCCTGTTTCAAAGAATAGGCTTCATCAATAAATAAGAGTCCTCCAATCGCTTTATCACAACAGGCATTCACAAGTGGTGCTGTCTGGCCAACATATTGGGCAACAAGCTTTGAGCGGTCAGCCTCAACTATATTTGGACTAGGTAGTAGACCTATTGAATAGAATAGCTCTCCCAAAATTCGGGCCACGGTTGTCTTTCCTGTACCCGGCTTTCCACGAAAGACAATATGAATTTGGGGCAGCTCAGCAGTTATGCCAAGTTTTCTTCTCTCCAATGTCATTTTAACAGATACATAAAGTTCTCGTATTTGCTTCTTTACCTCTTCCAGTCCAATAAGATCATCCAACTCAGCAAATATTTCCGCTTCAGTTTTCTTAGTATTTCTTATTGGAATATCTTCTGGGTAAATAGTTTGCAAATCAGGATTTTCCAGGGGTTTTACTCTTGTAGAAAAACACTCGTAGATCTTATTCCATATTTCTTCTATTAAATAGCCATTAATATGTTCTTTATTCGGATTTTTATTACATTCCGTCACAAACTGCAATAATAAATCATCCATATCCTCAGAAAAGGAATATCCTTTTTGAAGGATTTTACCTTTCAAAATGTCCTTAAGTTCTATATCACTATAGGATTTAAAATTTAAGGTATAATCAACCTTTTGTTTTATATCAGGATGCTCCTCTAAGAACTTGTCAAGAGGCTTATTATACCCAGTGCAAATACAAATCTTTCCAAGTTTATTTACCGAAGCAGCCCTAAGTAATTCCGCCGCATAATCAACATCCTCATGTAAATTATCAATGATAAGAAATTTATTTGATGTTTGATGCAAAAAATTTCCTATTAAAAACTCATCTCCATAGTTTTGCTTCAATTTTTTCGCATCTATTGTTTCAACCTCACTAGACAAAAGCTGATTTTTTTTCAGAATATCAATGAACCAATCAGCAACAATTGATTTACCAGTGCCAGGCTCACCCATAAAAAGAAGTATTCTATTTTTCATATCAGGTTCATATCCAGCGGACTCTCTTCGTCGATCATTTATCAGGGTGTTAACAAATCCTTTCAATCGATCAATTATTTCTTTATGTCCGATAATACTTTCTTCTTGTATCTCACTTTGTTTTTGCATAAGCAATGTTCCGCAAAATTTGCAATACAAAGCTTCATTTCTATTTTCTCTTCCACACTTACAGCACTTCATAAAAGCCCCCTGACAATTTCCATCATACACCTTTGTTTTGCAAAACTAGAATATTTCAGGGGGGGGTAATAAAATAATTTGCATTTTTTTTACTTTACCCCCTCCTAGACTTCAGGAAATTCCATACAACATATGTTATCTTATTATCAAAGGAGGCATTGGAGCATTATGAACGACTTTTTTAAGATAGAAGGCTTTGATATAAAACATATAAAAGAAACCAATGAATTAGTTGGTACTCGTAAAATTCAGAAGAAAACTAAAAAATCTAAAGCCGCTTCAGGAGTATTTATTCTTGTCTTCCTATCCTTTTTATCGCTTTCCTTCTTATTTGTATATAAGAAATTGTCTCATATACATATAAAAGAATCTTTCGAAGATATTATAATGACATTATTAAAAGAAGAAACTAAATCTATTACAGAGCAGGAACCTGCTCCAAAAACTGTAATAGCAGAAATAAAGCAACAAGCAACAGTGGAAAGACAAATTCTCCTCAACCCCAAACAAATTGAGAGTAACGGTATAAAGAAAACTGCATCTGTCCCAAAAGAGAATCGTGTAGAACCCAAGGAAAAGAGAACTGTAGCTGAAACAAAGAAGGTGGCAAAGAGTGAGCCATCGAATAATGTAAATGATATAAAAGAAACGAAAGAGGAACCTAAGGGAACACCGAAGCCCATAGAAGAAAAAAAAGCAGAACAAAAAGAAAATCCTCAATTTGTCAGTGGTAATAAAGATTACACCATATACAAGCCTTGGGAAGCTTTGAATATAATACAAGGAGAACCAAACGTAAATGATGAAAAATCAGCCATAGACGCTCTTTTTAAGTACTTTTGTACTTTCGAAACTACATCCTCTGCACAGAATCAAAGTCTTGCAAGCGTTTGGCAAGTCCAAAAAGGTTCTATAAAAAATGTGTCTGAGCTTTTCTCATATGTTATAAATGCTTCTGGAAATGATTTCAAATGCTACACTGTAAAAAGAGGAGATAATTACTGGAACGAAATCGAAATTAACGGAAAAAGTTTTTACTATGACATTTCCCATAAAAAAGTTAGCACAAATAATAATTCTTATACAGACGGATTCAGATATTAGGAGAAGAATATGGAACAATTTCAGCAACTCACACAAGAAAAACAGAAATCTACACAAAACAAGACCCCAAATCCAAGTCATATCTTCTGTTCAGTTTGTGGATCAGTTCTAAAACAGGATGATATTTTCTGTCCAAATTGTGGGACTCCCAGAAACACAGAAAACATTGCATTAGCCTTTGCAACCGAAGAAAAAAAAGAGCCCAAGAAACAACCAGCAGTATTATCTAAAGAAGCTGCAGAACAGATTCTAAAAATTAATAATAAAATAGAAATTCAAAATCCCTTGCTCCAAAATGTATATAAAAAATTCGAGCAACATAGCCTTATGCTAAATGAAAAAAGAATCCGAAAAGAAGCAGAGAGCAGAATCGATAGTCATTTCAATTTCATAAAAGACAATCAATTATCAGATGCAGAGTTTGAATATTTCTCAAAAATTACACAAGCTCTTCGTACATCGGCAATAAAACAAGACATGGATTTTTCAGAAGTTGCTGTAACCTTACAAGAAAAGGATTCAGAAATAAACAAGCTTGTGGATCAGCGAAAAAAACAATCAGAATCACTCATTAAACTACAACAGGATGCTATTTCGTCCGAGCTTGCTGCTATAGAAGCAGAAAAAAAACGGAGGGAAATTGAAGAATTGCAACGAAAAATTGAAATTGAACAGGAAAGAAAACGTAGGGAGGAAGAAAAAATCTTGAAAGGCTTTGCCGGTTCTTATTCTAATGCTCATAATTGTCCCTGCGGAGGATTTTTGCACGAGAAGATTTTGATAAATCTCGACTATTCGAATGGTAAACTTTCGGGGACAAAGACATATAAATGGAATCCAGAATGTGGTTTTGAGGGAGGTCGTTATGCGGGGACAATCTATGTCGCAACAATTGATGTAAAGCTAGCCGGTAATATCATTAATTTAACCGAAACAGAATTTGGCTTTATTAGAAACCCTAATCACCTTACACCCTCCGATTTCAAACATTTTTTTGAAGGAACTGTTTCAGCGGATGGAACTTTAATTAAAGGACATTGGTATGATGACAATAAAAATTCAGATGGTTATTTTGACTACTTCAAGTTCAGATAGTATAATCCACATACTCCCTGTACCTTGGTTAAAAATACCCTCTAACCAAAGTCCAACCGTTGACAAAAAAGCGGGAATCTATAGAATCTTATTAGGGAAACACTGAATAATCCGAATGCGGATTATTCAGTGTTAACCATAATGTTGATTTTTTAAGCGGATGGCATTATAATTTAGGGAGCATCTAAAAAAGTCAGGAGGCACAGCTCATGAAAAAATCCATCTCAAAATTATGGCAGAAACTGCTCACACTCATTCTTTCGGCACTGGGACTCAGCTCCTGCACGCCCGGCGATAACTATCGTGGCTTTGTGGCAATGTACGGCATGCCCGCAAATTGGGCGGAAGTCGGCGGCTGCGTAACATCAACAAGGGACGAGAACGAGGACGGAAATAAGGACCCGATAGAAGGCATACGTGTGCGTGCCCTTGACTCAGACGGCATGGAGATAGTTTTTGAAAGAACCGGCGAAAACGGAGCGTATTTTTTACAGACCTCATCATTGGGCTCTGAAATCACCGTGGTCTTTGAGGATGTTGACGGAGAGGAAAACGGCTCGTTCAAGGAAAAGCGTGTGAAAGTCAAGCTTGAGAACACTATCACCGAGTTAAATGTTGAGCTTGAGGACGCAGACGCCGAAGAAGCTAAATAAAAAACTTTGGGAGCAAACGGCTCATAAAAAAAATTTATATTAATGGAGAAAATTTTGTCCGCTCAGATGATTATGGGA
>AUXO012486231.1_pt1 | contig 10643 bp, 7 predicted proteins | sample 768731 | NCBI WGS metagenome assembly AUXO01 (sample SAMN02715735, study PRJNA202380) | gut metagenome | biome: sheep rumen | host: Ovis aries | place: New Zealand: Palmerston North
TATAACTGGCCAAAAGATATTAAAGCATTCTATATGAGATTAAATGATGATAAAGAAACAGTAGCAGCTGTAGACTTATTAGTACCAGGCAGTGGAGAACTAATGGGTGGAAGCCAAAGAGAAGAAAGATTTGATGTTTTAAACAATCGTATGGATGAACTTCATATGGGAAAAGAAGAACTTGATTGGTACTTGAAATTAAGACAATATGGTGGATGCGTTCATTCTGGATTTGGAATGGGATTTGAACGTTTAATCATGTATCTAACAGGAATAGAAAATATTCGCGATGTTATTCCTTATCCAAGAACTCCCGGAAATTGTGAATTCTAAAAGTGTAAAAAAGGAAATTATTTTCCTGTAATTTTACACTTTTCTTTTATTTTTAAAAAAGAATTGCTATAATAGGTTGGAAGGAGTTTTTATATGGAAATACTAGAGACAAAAACAGATATAGGGTTAATAAGAAGTCAAAATGAAGATACTGTTGTAGCCATAAAACATCCAAGAAATAAAAATATAAAACTACTTCTTGCTGCAGATGGTATGGGAGGAAGAGAATTTGGTGAAGTAGCATCTTCCTATATTGCAAAATCATTAACAAGATGGTTTTATAATAAAGATATTAGAACTCTAAACAATACAAAAAGAGTAGAGCAACTCCTTAAAACATATATCAAAAAATTAAATACTAATTTAATTAGAAAGTATGGTGAAGATACTCTCGGTACTACATTAACGCTTGGAATAATTAATAAAAATAACACTTTAATAATAAATATAGGAGATTCTAGAGCTTATATATACAAAAATAAAAAATTACAACAAATAACAGAAGATGATTCTGATGTATGGGATTATTATAAATATGGGAATGTAAAAAAAGATTATCTACGTTTTTTTCCAAATAATAGTATCATTACTGCGTGTATTGGAATATGCAGTGAATTATGTAAAATAACAACCTTAACTATAGAAAATGACTATGAGATGTTATTATTATTCACAGATGGTGTAACAGATAATATAACAGATAAAAAAATAAAAAAAATTATAAAAAAGACCCCTAAAGAGTACTTATTAGGAAATATTATCAACGAAGCAGTATATGTTGATCAACATTTTCATATCCCATTATCTTTAAAATTAAGATATAAAAATAAATATATTCTTCCTTTTAAAGGAAGAGACAATGCAAGTGGTGTAATATATATAAAAGAAGCATAAAAACAGAAAAAAACTTCCATAATAACTATAGGAGGTTTTTTTATGAAAAAAACAATCATAATAATCTTATTATTAATACTAACAACGGGATGTAAAAATATAACTTATAATACCCCATCTTCAAAAGTATCCAATTTTTTTAAAAATTATCAAACTTTAAATAAAAGTATAATAGATGAATTAAATCTAGCTATAAAAAAAGATAAGAATAAATCTAATTTTGAAAAAGAAATATATAAACAACTTTTAATAAAACAATATCAAAATATTGAATATAAAATAAAAAATGAAGAAGTAAAAAATAAAGATGCTTATGTAGATGTAGAAATAGAAGTATATGATTATGAAAAAGAAAACTATTATTCTAAGAAATATTTTTTAAGTAATTTAAAACTATTTAATATAAAAGCAAATGAAAATATAGAAGAAAATAAAAAATATAAAAATTATAAGTTATTGAAATTAAAAAAGACCAAGAAAAGAAAAAAGTACAATATTACTTTACATTTAAAAAAAGATAATAATATGTGGAAAATGTTAAATTTATCAAAAGAAGATTTAAAAAAAATACATGGCTTTTCTTCTTAAATTTTACACAATTTAATCGCAAAAAAGTAAAAAAATATGGACTGATATTTTTGCGTATGATAAAATAAAATTATAAGAGAATAAAACTCTTAGTATGAGAATACAATATAGGAGGTGAGCTTAATTGTCAACCAGTGGTGATTTTTTTGAAAAAGCAACTTATGCACGAAGTCATGCGGGTCACACAAAACTAGTAAGTGATTTTACAGATTCACTAAACAAATTAACAAAAACATTAAATGGTGATAAGTACGGCAATTTTAAAGCAACAATAAATGCTAATTGGTATGGTCCAGACTCTATAGATTTTTTAAATGATATAGAAAAAACAAGAAAACAACTAGAAGCAAAGATAAATGATTTAAAAGTTAAATTTAGCGAAGCTATGTCAAATGATTCTCGTCAATTTGATGCATTCCAAGCAAAAAATATTCAATAAAGGAAGGTGAAAAAAATGTCAACATCAGGTCCTGTAGTTGATGCAAGAGGTATTAATACAAACAAAATACCAGCCATGAAAGAAGTAATTGATGAATGGGCAAACGCAATAGAAGCGGCAAAAATAACAGTATCGGCAAAAAACATAACTCTTGCTATTAAAGGAACAAATCAATGTGCAGAATTAAAAAAATTATGTCAAGCATGTGATAGTTATGCTAATTCACTTACTTCTAAATTACGTGCATTTAAAAATCGTCTAGATCAAGTAAAGATGGCCTATGAAAAGAATGACTTAAATTCAACAGCTATATCAGATATTACATCAAGTATCAAAAAATTAAAAAGCTAATTTTTAAATTTAATTATTACTAAAAAAGAAGATATATCTTTTAATAAGAAATATCTTCTTTTTTAGAATATTGAGAGCTATTACAAGATAACAAAAAGACTCTCATCTGAGAGCCATTAATAATCACCTTGATAATAATATTAATTTTGTACCATTACGAATACTTGTATTAGCAAGCAATATATCAGAGGGATACAATTCTTTTGTAAAAGCATTATATAATTTATTGCAATTTGAAAGAACTAATTCCCCATCTGTTAACTCATTAATTGATTTATTTAATAAACAGATAATATTGCCAATTTTTTTATTGATAGGTAAATAGATATCATACTGCAAATCAATTTCTGGAACTAATAAATTAACTAATACCTTATTTTTCATTTAAAATTCCTCCTCTGGAAGAGTACCTATTCCTTTTAAGACAACACTCTTATCATCACATGTAGCATATACAATGCCATTAAAATCTTCATTTATTTCACCCTTTGAAAACCCATTACATGTAACTGCAAGTTGTTTATCAATATCAGAACCAACCCAAATACCACAGTTTTTATTAACTTTTTCTTTATACCAAGATTCTTCAATAGTTTTTCTAAAGGCTGAATAGTTATCTATAATAATAAAACTAGATTTTTTAAAAGATTCAACTGAACGAAATATTTTAAATAGCATTTCAATACCTTCATCTAAAACTTTATCATAGATTCTACCAATACCAATAATAACATAAATCATATGCTTAGACTCTATCTTTTCATTTTCAATAATTTTATTAATGGAATTAGTAAATTCGTCTCCCATATAATCATCAATTTCACTAGGATCATCTATTGCACCAGCAAAATCAATTACTTTTAATTTTGTATCTTGTAGAAGGCTAAGAACACGAATCAACTCATTTAAAAACCATTTTTCAGTAATAATATAGTTACCAACCACTTGAGTTATTTTATATTTAATAAAATTCATGGTGAACACTTTAGCATCTCTTATATTAATACCTATAGGCACAGATGACAATTCTGAGATATATGGAGTCATAGTATCAGCAGTTACAATATTTGGGATAATTGGAATAGGTGGAGCCTTTTTCTGAACTTTAGATAAAGAATCCGCAGTTACTTTTATAATATCATTGATTTTTTCCTTAATATAGATATATGCACCTTGAAATTCAAAAACATCATCACCTATGATACTTAAACCTCTAGAAAACTCTTTTTTTGGAATTAACCCATCTTTAGCATTTAATAAAAATTTATAATCAAATGACTCTGCTAATTGAAGTGCAATTTTATTAGCAAAGCTTTGCTGCATAGTACCAATCATACCATTTGTCGTAACCATAGATGAAATAAAAATAATCCCATATTTTGCAGATTCTCGAACAATATGCCCAACTATATCAACATAAGTCGGACAAGATTCAGCGAAAACTTCCCAACCATTTAATACTACAATGATAGTTGGTAGTTTTTTTCCACTATTTTTAATATAATCATTGTAAGAACCACCATATTCAGAAAATAGTTCCTTCCTTCTTACTTGTTCTCGATCAAGCATAACTAAAAGACTTTTTACTTTATCTTTATCATCAGATAAGGCAACATCTCCAACTTGAGGCATCTCCTTGAAAGACTTTAACACTTCTGCACCAAAATCTATAATATATGTATTTACATCATCAGAAGAATGAAACATAAAAATTGAATACAAAATAGTCATTATTAAGTTTTCTTTTCCGGAACCAGCTAAACCATATATTAATAAATTACCATTTTGTGAGAAATCGATAGAGAATTCTCCTTGGAATTGTTTTTCAGGATCATCATATTCTCCAACTAATGGTTTAATATAATATGGTTCAGCTTTATAATCATATTTTTTTAATAAATTAGCAATATACAATTCAGAGGGAAGAGAAGGTAACCACATGGATTGAAATTTTATATTTTCTCTTTTTGCAAGATTATATAGAGCTTGAACTATATTCGTTAGCTGTTCACCATAATTTTTTGTATTTTCCTTTTTTTCATCATTTATAGATTTAATAACATTACCATTATTATCAATAAACTCAATATCATCATCAATATTTTTAACAACATAGTCGGTTGGGTTATACTTAGCACCAGCCCAAGCAGATTGCCCCAATTCAAATAATTCATTAAAACCAACTTGCAAGTAGAAACGACCAGTTTCTTTAATTTCAGCAGCTTCAGGTCTTCTTAATAACTCACGAGAATCTTCAGAAGTAGCAACCTTTAAGCATATTTTAAAGCGAGAATTTGACCAAATTTGATCATCAACTACGCCAGCAGGTTTTTGCGTAGCAAGAATTAAGTGAACACCTAAACTACGACCAATACGAGCAGTAGACACAAGGGCATCCATAAAATCTGGCTGCTGAGACTTTAACTCAGCAAATTCATCGGAAATAATAAATAGGTGAGACATAGGTTTTTTTACTTTTCCTTCTCGATAGTATTTTTGATACTTATATATATCAATAGTACTTTCATTTAAAGAATCTCTTGCTTCGTTAAACATTCTTTGACGTCTCCTAAGTTCCGAATTTATAGAAACTAAAGTACGATTCATTTCACTGGCATCTAAGTTTGTAATAGTACCTGCTAAATGTGGAAGACAAATCCCAGTCTCTTTATTTTCAAATGCTCCTGCAAGACCTCCACCTTTATAATCAATTAAGACAAATTGAACTTCATAAGGATGGTAATTGATTGCCATAGAAAGAATAAATGTAATAATTAATTCTGATTTTCCAGAACCAGTAGATCCAGCGATAAGACCATGAGGTCCATGGAATTTTTCATGTAAATCTAACTCAAATATTTTTCCATCTTCATGAACTCCAATTGGAGCAGAAAGGCTTATAGTTGGATCATTTTTAGTCCAACGATTTAAGATATTAAGTTGTTCAATTTTTCCTACTTTGTACATTTCCAAAAAAGTAAGACTTTTTGGAAGCTTTCCTATAGTTGATTCAGTAGCAAGAGGAATATTTCCAATTATATTAGAAAAAGTAAAAATATCATCATAAAATAAATCTGGAATAAAAGAATTTTGAGAATTATTCTCATTTAAATTTTTATTAAATATACCAGCAGCATTACTTGTTATTTGGATAATATTATCGCATTTACTAGGAACATTTTGCATAGTTGGTTCAATCATCATCATAGAAAAACCAATGTTTGTGGGATGCTTGATTATATTTTGCAGTATTCCATATCTCTTCGCTGAAACATAATTATCAGTAATAATTAAATAATATGGTGAAAAACTTTTATATGCTTCATTTAAATTTGAAATATCAATTTCTGAATCATATATTTCATTATAATCACTATTATTACCATTTTGTTTTAATAAACTCAATCTTTTTTTATAAACTTTCTCTAAATAATTAGATAATTGTTTTGCTTCTTCTTCAGTTTCTGCATAGAATCTAAATTTTCTAGTTTCATTTGCACAATGAGGAAGATATTTTAAAAAATCCCACTGAGAACGATTGTTTTTTGTTGTAAAGACAACAATTTTTAGATCATTTCCACTATAGTAAGTCATTAACTGTAACAAAAGAAAATTAATAAATTGTCTTCGATATGGATAATCATAAGAGATAATGATTGGCAATACATCATTTTCAATTAAAGATACTGAAATTGGTACTTGATTAAGTATCCATTGTTGTTGAGATAATTTTTGAGCTTCCACATTTAAAATATCTTTTTCAATATCATAAGCCATTTTAGAAATACTTAAGTCAATAGCAGATTTTTTATTACCAATCCCTAAACGAATACTTAAAAAATCACTATCTGTAATCTCACGACTCCATATTTTATTTGACTTATCAATAATAAAATTTTTTATTTGTTCAGAATCAAAATAAGTATTACGAAGAATTTTTTCTTCATTTATAACTTCTTGTTTTAAGTCTTCAACAATTGAATTTAAATATTCTCTATAGGTTTTTTTTCTATTTTCTTCTTTCTTTTTACTAAAAGATTTCATATATCTATCAACTAGTATTGGAAGAACAATAGATCCAAGAACCATTGTTATACAAAGTACAATTTCAGGAAGAACTTGTACAAGAGGAGCTTCACCAGAACTGACTTTTATAACTGCAGAAAATCCTGTAAACAAGGATGAAAAACCCATTACGGCAGTAGTACCTACACTTAATATAGCAGGCATTTTTTCACCTTCTATTACTTGTGGAGGGCGCTCTATATCAACCTTCTTTTCCTCGATTACTTCTTTCATTCTTGGTGTATGAAAGAAAACTTGGTTATCATTAAATAAAACAATAGATCTTTCTGTATCTTTAACAGGAGTAAATATATTTTCACCACTAGTATTTTTATCTTTATAAATCACATATGGAGAAAGGGACGTTTTAACCTTTCCTGCTGGATTATTAAATTTAATAAAAGACTCCATCCAAATAATTTTCAATCCATTACTAAAAATAATATCTCCTAAATGTAAAATAGATTTACGAATTCTTTGACTATTTAAATATAATTTTGTTTGTTCAAGACCATTATCTTCTAAAAACCATGTATTATTATGACGAAAGATTTTAAACTCTAAAGCAGATAAAACAGGATTATCATATAAAATATCATACGGACCATTTTTCCCAATTAATATTTCACTCTTATTCCCATTAATTTCAAAATCATAATACTCTTGATGAGAATTAAAACAATATAGAGTAACAGAATCTGTTAAATCACTAAATTGAATAGTATAAATAGAATTATCTTGCAGATAATCCTCATCAATATTTTTAACACCATTTTTATATTGAATTTCTGAAGAACTTTTGATAAGCCATTTATTATTTTTTGCAATAAAAGTAAGAGTTTCTTCTTTACCAGTATAATGTACATAATTAATGATAAATGCATCTTCAATTTTATTTGGCAAAGAATATGTATATATTTTATAATCATCTACTAAAAACAACTTCATTATATTACCAACCCATCTTTAATATATATTATCTTATACAATTATATCATGAAAAAATTTAAAAGGAAATTAAAATGAATTCTTCTTTTAAAATAAAAATGGTTATGTTATACTTAAAAAGAATAGAGGGTGAAATGATGCTAGGAACAATTGAAGAAATAATTGATAATAGTGTAACAATTAAATTAAATATTAATATTAATGAACAACCAAATTTAGTAAATTTACATCTCATTTTTGAAGATGGGACATCAAGAAAAGTAGTTGCGGAAATTGCAAATGTAAATCAACAGAAAATGGTAGCCAATATTGTTGGAGAGATAAATAACAATTCCTTTACTCCAGGATCTAGTGTAAAACCAGCATTTAAATCAATAGTACGTCTAATAAAAGAAGAAGAGTTAGAATTATTATATGGAAAACAAGAAATAAAATTAGGATTTACTAATTTTGGGACTAGCAATGTGTATGAAGGATACAAAATTAATGTAGATATTAATGAATTTTTTAATAGCCATTTTTCAATTTTAGGAAATTCAGGTGCAGGTAAAAGTTGTACTACTGCATCCATTCTTCAAAAACTATTTACTAGTGGACCAACTCCACCATATAATTCAGCATTATTCTTTTTTGATGCTTACGGAGAATATACCCATGCCTTTGAAAAACTTCATGACAAAAATCAAGCTCTAAATTATAAAACCTATACAACAAATATAATTGATCCAGATACTGAAATACTAAGAATCCCAATATGGTTATTAGATGTAGATGATTTAGCATTATTATTAGATGCTACTTCTCCAACACAATTACCTATCATCGAAAAAACATTAAAATTAGTTCCAATATTAACTGGAAATAGTGAAAACGTAATTAAAAGAAAAAATGATATAATAGCAAGAGCTCTCCAAGATATCTTACTAAGTGGAAATGAATCTACAAAAATAAGAGACCAAGTAATAGGAGTTTTAACAAAATTTAACACTCCCACACTAAATTTAGATAGCTTAATTGTACAACCAGGATATACCAGAACATTTAAACAATGCCTATATGTAGATAAAACAAAGAAAATGCAAGAAATGGAATTAGTTGTAGAATTTGTTAGAGGTTATATAATTGAAGATACAATAGATATCCCGGAAGAAGAATTAAATAGATTCTATTCACTAAATGATTTAGAATCAGCCATGGAATTTGCCTTAATTAGTGAAGGAATCCTAAAAAGTGATAGAGTATTTGATACGGCAAATGTTATGAGTGTAAGACTTCATACCTTAGCAACAGGAGATAATAGACATTATTTTTCTTATCCAAAATATGTAACAAAAGATGAATTTATTGAATCATTACTAGTTGACCAAAATAATAATAAAGTTCAAATAGTAAATTTTAATATTAATTACATAGATGATAGAATTGCTAAAGTAATAACAAAAATTTTATCTAGAATGTTATTTACTAAAGCAAGTACAACCAAGCCAAGAGGAAGTAGGGCATTTCACATAATAATAGAAGAAGCCCATCGTTATGTACAACATGATAAAGATATTGAATTACTAGGTTACAACATATTTGAGCGAATTTCAAAAGAAGGAAGAAAATATGGAGTATTTTTAGCATTAATTACACAAAGACCAAGTGAACTATCTGATACCTGTATTTCACAATGTGCCAACTTTTTAATATTAAGAACAATCCACCCAGTCGATCTAGCCTATATAAAAGAAATGGTACCTAATATATCTTCAGAAGTAGTTTTACAGTTAAAAAATTTAAAGCCAGGAAATTGTATAGCGTTTGGATCTGCTTTTAAAGTTCCAACAATCATGTATGTAGACTTACCAGATCCAAGACCATTATCAAATAATGTTGATTTAGAAAAAGTGTGGTATCAAGAGCCAAAAAAAGAAATGAACAATACAAGCTACCAACAACCTCAAAATAATGTAAGTCCACAAAATATATATCAAGAAGTAAGACCAATGCAACCAGTTGGCAGTCAAAATGTACAGGTTTTAGGTTCTAATCAGAACATAATGAATCCTCAACAAAACTTAGTTTCTCAAATACCTAGTCAAAATACTGAACCACAAAATTTTCAAGTAACTCCAATGGTTTCTGCAGGAGTTGCTCAACAAAATAATATAACTAATCAACCTACACAAAAATACATTGTTCCTGGGAATGATATGTAAACAAATGTAAAGTACAAAAAAAATAGCAAAAACACCTAGACAATACAAAAATAATAAATTATAATTAATCTATCAATAGTAAAGAGAAGTATTGTTGGATAATCCAATAATGATACATTCACTGTTGAAAATAGATAAATGTTTTATAGATTACGTATCTATAAAAATAAAGCTTTTAATTTTATAATATTATATAATTATTAATGATTACTTAGAAAATTAAGAATTACTAAGTATTAGATTAAATCTATAAGTTAATATAATATAATATAGTATAGTATTAAAATTATTAGCCAATATTTAATAAGATTATGTATCTTATTAAAGTAATATCGAAGATAATCTTTCAGGGCAGATAGATAAATGTTTTATAGATTATGTATCTATAAAAATAAAACCCTAATATTTTATTATATTAATAATATAATAAAAGTAAAAACTCAATGCTTAGAAAAATAAGATTTACTAAGATAATAGCCTTATAAAGCTAAATGTTTAAGAAAAAAATAATTCTTAAAATAAGAGTTTAATGTTTGAAAAAGAAAAATCTTTTCCAAAATAAGGGGTCAACATTATTAAAGATTACGTATCTTTTTTAAGTAATATCTAGCCATTTATTGGAAAATTAAGAATTACTAATAAATAAGAAAGAACGTAGTGAGCTTTGAATACTATTGATAATTACAATATTGTAGCCTAAGAAGGAAACTTAGGAAGGAGATATTTAATATAGCTAGTTAGATATTTTTCTTCGACAAACCAGATTAAAGAAGTCATGAGCTTTAATCTTTAAGAAACATAGATTGAAAAATCTATGTTTTTTT
>AUXO017051200.1_pt1 | contig 10643 bp, 8 predicted proteins | sample 768731 | NCBI WGS metagenome assembly AUXO01 (sample SAMN02715735, study PRJNA202380) | gut metagenome | biome: sheep rumen | host: Ovis aries | place: New Zealand: Palmerston North
ATACTTGTAGTAGATGTGATAAACATATTGATGAAGATAATCACACATTAGTTCATCATGTAAAAGTTGATGCCACTCATATTAATGATGGGGTTTGTGAATATTATGAATGTAGCATATGCAACGCTTTATTCCAAGATGAAGCATGTCAAAATAGAATAGATAAACCAATTATTATCGAAGCATTAGGGCATGACAAAGTTTTAACAATGCATTATAGAATAGATCCAACTTGTGAAGCAAAAGGAACTGAAGCATATTATACATGTTCTTGTGGTGCGATGTTTAGTGATGCAAATGGTGAAAACCAAATTGATGAAATTGTTGAGATTGAGGCTTTAGGTCATCAAAATATTATTCATCACGCAAGAGTAGACGCTAGTTGTACCGAAAATGGAAATGTAGAGTACTATGAATGTGGAGTATGTCATAAAACATATATTGATGTTAATTGCACAAACGAAATTCAAACAACTGTAATAAATGCTTTAGGTCATCAGAATATTATTCATCACGCAAGAGTAGACGCTATATGTACCGAAAATGGAAACGTTGAGTACTATGAATGCGGAGTATGTCATAAAACATATATTGATGTTAATTGCACAAACGAAATTCAAACAACAATAATTAATGCACTAGGCCACCAAAATGTAATTCATCACGAAAGAGTAGACGCTAGTTGCACTGAAAATGGAAACATTGAATACTATGAATGCGGAGTATGTCATAAAACATATATTGATGCTAATTGCACAAACGAAATTCAAACAACAATAATTAATGCAATAGGTCATCAAAATGTAATACATCATGAAAAAGTGGAACCTAAATGTTTAGATAATGGTTGCAATGAGTATTATGAATGTGGAGTATGTCATAAATTGTTTAGTGATGTAAATTGTACAAATGAAATACAAACACCAGAGGTCCTTTTAGCAACAGGACATCAACATGTCAGTCATGTTATTGGTGAGTGCTCAATAGTTGAAAATACTAGTGGTCATATTGATCATTATAAATGTGATGATTGTGGAATAAAATGGTTAGATGAGGAAGGAACAACATCTATTGATGATGTTAGTATTCCTTATTCAGAGTATAGATATCTAAATGTTGATACTCCACTAGTCCCATATTATGATGAAACACACTCTGTTGTGTTCTTTAATGCGTTAGAAGCTGGTAAAACTATATCACTTAGAATTTATGGACCTAAGATTACAAATTTAGAAGCCAAAACAATTTCATTTTATATTAAAAATGCATCAACTTATTCTATAGCGGTTAGAATTTTTAATGCTAATGGCGGAGACCTTTATCAGACACTTACACCGACAAGTTCAAGCGGCTGGCAAAAGGTCACATTAACTATTGATCAATTTAATTCACAAGCAAACGAAGGTAATTATGGATTTATAGTTTCGGTTGGAGCAGGAAGTGAAGGAGAAGGTTCATTCTACTTATCAAGAGTTGAATTAAATTATACAAGTGCTGAGGATATTGCAGCAGCTGATGCTTTATTAGAAAATTTAGAAGTCGTTGACGATATTTCTAATTATTCTTATATTGAAACATTTATGGAAAGTTTACCTGTTATTGAGCAAATTCATCAAATATTAGGAAGCAGTATTCCTTCATCATTACAATATCGTGACAAATTAATAAAGTATTATGATTATTATGAAAATAATAAGATATTATATGATGCTCGTGAAAAACTATTTGCTATCGATGCGATGTCTTCTTCATATATTTCTGGTATATCAAGAATTACTCAAGATAATATGACATTATGTAAAGTGATGGTTAGTCAAGATACAAATACAATCTTATGTAAAGTGCCAGATTTTGTAAATAGTGTAAGATTAAATTCATATGCTATATTTAGAGTTTATAATCCAACAAGCAATAAAGTTGTGTTGAGTATTTATGATGGCTCTCAATTAGGAACTGAAATATATACTGTCAATGTTTATGCAAATTCTTGGGAAACTGTGCTGATTAATACATCATTATTTACTCAAGGAAAGAGTATGTTTGTTCGCTTAACCGGTGACAATGAATCAACAGTTAAGGGTGATTGGTTATTTACATCAATTGTTCATTATTTTGGAAACAAGCGAATTGTTTATGGACAAGGAAATTCACAAAAAATGACAATATATAAAGCTAATTGGATTGAAGCACCAAGAGGCGAATATGAAACACGAACAGCATTTGATGCAAATTTAGTTGGTCCAACTACTGATAGCTTAGCAGCTGTATCAATTGAAAGAATTGATGCAAATATATATGATCATGTGGAATTATATATTTATAATGATACCGAATATGATTTAACAATGAAAACACATATGGATGGTAATAATACATATTGTAATTTTGAACAAGTAATTGAAAAAGGTAAATGGACTAAATTTGAAATTAGTGTTGAAGTTTGGAATGAAAACTATAGTAGAACTACAAGGTATTATGAATTCTATCCATTAAGTAGTGGAGATAAAGTGATTGGTAAGTTATATTTCTCATATGTTTATGGTGTTTTAAAATAATAATATTAGGAGGATTATTATGCGATTAGGAATTATTTTAGGTTATCGTTTAAAAGATGATGGTACAATGACAAAGCGTTTGATGAAGCGATGTGAACTTGCAATCAAATATAATAAAGAATTTGGTCTTGATAAATTAATTGTATCTGGTGGAGTTGCAAATGAACACACTACTGTAAGTGAAGCTAAACTAATGAAAGATTATTTAGTAAAAAGAGGTATGGATAGTGACTTCATTATTGAAGAAGATAAGAGTATGACAACTTGGGATAATATGGAATTCAGTATGAAGATTGCTAGAGATAGAGGTTATAAAGTAGATGTCGTTGTTGTAATAACTACTGTTGATCATTATTTATTATCTTATAATACTGTTAAGATTTGCAAAGAATATATTAATGATGAAAACATTAATATGATATTGTATACAGATACTGTTGATAATCCTGATGAATAATTTCTTTATACAAAAGACTCTGCATATGCAGGGTCTTTTTATTAAAAAACTTGAAGTTGCTTAACTAAATAGATATAATGTTAGAAAGATAATTAAAGAGGGAACTAAAATGATTCAATTTAAAGTTATTAAATATAGCCAAGAGTATTTTTATAGAACTGCTGAACTACTATCTCTATTTCGTGATCAATTAAGAAAATATAAAGGTATTGATAGTAAAACAGATATCGAATCTGCTTTAGAAGAATTAGAAAGTTTTTTGAAAGATGAAAATTATCCAATATATTTATGCTTAGAAAATAAAAAAGTAATTGGATATATGGTATTGAAAATAGATGGAGTAATTTGGGTTGAACAAATATACGTAGATGAAACATATCGAAGAAAAGGCGTTGCTTCTCTTCTTTATGAAGAAGCAGAGAAAATATCTAAGGAAATAGGCGAAGACACATTGTTTAATTGTGTACATCCAAATAATGATGGTATTATTAGTTTTTTGAAAACAAAGGGTTATACTGTTTTAAATTTAATTGAAATAAGAAAGCCATATAAAGATGAAAAAACTAAAGCTATTATTAAAGTTGGAAATAATGAATTTGATTATTAATCTGGATTTTTCAATTATTTAATTGTTATATTATAGGAGGGAAATAAAAATGTTAGATGATAAAAAAATAGAATTAAAAAAATTATCAGTAAATGATGGTTTAGATATATATAATTTATTACAAGATATACCAAAAGAAGAGAATGGTTTTAACAACAGTGCTAATGGATTAACATATGAAGAATATAAAGATTGGCTTGTGAAAAGAGATAATTATTCAAATCAAGTTGGATTGTTAGATGGATGGAGAGTTCCTGATACTTTATTCTTTCTATATGTAGATGGCGTTCCAGTTGGATATGGTTCGATTAGACATTTCTTAACTGATGCCTTAAGAGAAGTGGGAGGACATATAGGTTATTGTATTTCTCCAAAATATAGATCAAAAGGATATGGCAAAGAATTATTGAAAAGATTAATAGTTGAAGCAAGAAAGCTTGGTATTGATGATATTTTAGTTACCGCTAATATTGATAATTATGCATCGCAAAAAGTAGCTCTTGCGAATGGTGGTGTAGAAACTAAGAGAACTGATGAACGTACATATTTTTGGATTTATGCTAATAAATAAAAAATTATGTATATAATTTATAAAAAAAGATGTATAATGCTAACATAAATATGGAGGAAAATATGTATAAAAGCGAATATTTAAATAAGGTTTTTAATAACTGCAAAGAAAAATACGGAAATGAAAAAGAATTTTTAAATGCAGTAGAAGAATTTTTTGATTCTATGGAGTATTTAGTAAAAGTAGATCCTTCTATTGAAAAGAATGCTATTTTGGAACGAATCATTGTTCCTGAAAGAGTTCTTCAATTTAGAGTTCCTTGGATGGATGATAATGGTAATATTCAAGTTAATACTGGATACCGTGTCCAATTTAATAGTGCAATTGGTCCATTTAAAGGCGGATTAAGACTTGATAAGACTGTTAACTTATCAATTGTAAAGTTTTTAGGTTTTGAACAAATCTTTAAGAATTCTTTAACTGGATTACCAATGGGTGGAGGAAAAGGTGGATCAGATTTTAGTCCAAAAGGAAGAAGTGACAATGAAATTATGAGATTCTGTCAAGCTTTCATGGCTGAGTTATATAAATTTATTGGACCAGATACAGATGTTCCTGCTGGTGATTTAGGTTGTGGTGCTAGAGAAGTTGGTTATTTATATGGAATGTATAAAAAGCTTACTAAAGAACATACTGGTGTTTTAACTGGAAAAGGATTAACATTTGGTGGATCACTTGTTAGAACTGAAGCTACTGGATATGGACTTGTATATTTCACAAGTGAAATGTTATCAAAGTTCAAGAATGATTCATTCAAAGGTAAGAAGGTAATTGTTAGTGGATGCGGTAATGTTGCAAAATATGCTGCATTAAAAGCTCAAGAGATGGGTGCTACTGTTGTTGCTATGAGTAAACGTAGCGGATATTTTGCTGATGAAAACGGACTTGATATAAAGAAGATTATTGAAATCTCTGAAACAACTGATGATGTTATTGGTGAATATAAGAAGTTATATCCAAATACAAAGAGTGGAACTAACACACACGATATTTGGAAGATTAAATGTGATATTGCATTGCCTTGTGCAACACAAAACGAAATTAACTTAGAAGATGCAAAAGCTCTTGTTAAGGGCGGTTGCAAGATCGTTGCTGAAGGAGCAAATATGCCAACTGAGTTAGATGCTGTTAAATATTTAATGGCAAATGGTGTAATATTCAGTCCTGGTAAAGCAAGTAATGCTGGTGGTGTTGCAGTAAGTGGACTTGAAATGAGCCAAAATGCTCAACACTTATCATGGACATTTGAAGAAGTAGATAATAAGTTAAAAGGTATTATGAAAAACATCTTTAATAATTGTTATGAAACAGCTGCTAAATTTGGAGATCCTACTAATTTATCATTAGGAGCAAATATCGCTGGATTCTTAAAAGTTAAAGATGCAATGATTAGGGAAGGATTAGTATAAGATTTTAGGTAAGTATTATGTTTTGGACATCTTTACATGCGTATACACTGATTCCGCAATTTATAGTTTATATAGTTCTTGCATTTATCTTAAGTAGGTTATTAAAAGATAAAGAATACGAAAAGCAATTGTTGCCACTTAAGATATGCACAATAATGTTATTGATTCTTGAAGCAATTAAACAGTTTAGAGGATTTTTTGTTGGATATGATAGATATTGGATACCACTACATTTTTGTAGTTTGTTCTTGTATTTCCATCCAATTGCTTGTTTTTATAAAGGTAAATATCGCAATATATTTATGCTTATAGCTGGAGTTGTATCTGCTTGTTTATTCTTATTCATGGTAGTATATCCAAATATTGTATATTCTGATGATGCTATAAGAAGTATGTGGAATTATACAACTGGTCGTGGTGGAGGTTTCTCTGAATTACATACTGTATTATTCCATGGAATTGGATTATTTACATTCTTCTTATTTGTATTCCAAGGTTTAATAAAGTTTGATACAAAGAAAGATATTAAAACTGTAATTATTACTTATGCAATTTATTGTTTGTTTGTTGGACCATTCGCTCAATTAATTGATACAAACTTTAATAACTTTGTTCACAGTAATGCTCCATTCCTAGAGGACTTAAGATTGAACATCATAAATAGTACAGGAAAGTTTTTAGGACAAACTATTTATGTGGTAATGATATCAATTGGAACTATTATTGTTCCTCTAATCGCTTACTTTGTTCTAAGAGGATTGACAAAATTATTAAATAGAAATAATTAAATTGAAAAAGCTGTCTATTTTTATAGATAGCTTTTTTAAAATTTGTTATAATCTATGTAGATTGTTATAAATTGTAAGGAGAAAAGAAATATGGAAGAAACAAAAGCTGTTATTGCTCATAGAAAATGGCAAGGAAAAATCGATATTAATGTTCGTTGTAGTGTTGAGACAGAAGAAGATTTAGCAATAGCTTATACTCCAGGTGTTGCAGATGCATGTAAAGCAATTCATGAAAATCCTGAAGAAAGTTTTAAATTAACTCGTAGAGGAAACCAAGTGGCTGTTATTACAGATGGTACTGCAATTTTAGGTTTAGGAAATATTGGTCCTGAAGCTGGTATGCCAGTAATGGAAGGTAAAGCAGTCTTATTTAAAGTGTTTGGAAATATCGATGCTTTTCCACTTTGTTTAAAGACAACTGATACTGAAGAAATAATTAGAACAATTAAATTACTAGAAGGAAATTTTGCAGGTATTAATTTAGAAGATATTTCTGCTCCAAGATGTTTTGAAATTGAGACAAGACTGAAGAAGGAATTAAGTATACCGGTATTTCATGATGACCAACATGGTACAGCTATAGTAGTTGGTGCTGCATTGCTTAATGCCTTAAAAGTTGTAAACAAAAAAATAGAAGATGTGAAAGTTGTTATTAATGGTGCTGGAGCTGCAGGAACTTCAATTGGAAAATATTTAATGAAGTTAGGTGTTAAGAACTTAATTATGTGCGATAAAGATGGAATTATTGCTCGTGGAGAAGTCTATAAAAATGCGCATCACAATGAACTTGCACAGATTACAAATCCAACAAACATAAAGGGATTATTAAAAGATGCTTTGGTTGGTGCTGATGTATTCGTTGGAGTTAGCGCACCAAACGTGGTAACTAAGGAAATGGTTAGAAGTATGGCTCATGATGCAATATGTTTTCCACTTGCTAACCCAATTCCTGAAATTAGTTATCAAGATGCAAAAGAAGCTGGTGCAAGAGTTGTAGGAACTGGATCAAGTAAGAATCCTAACCAAGTTAATAATGCATTAGTATTTCCAGGAATTTTTAGAGGTGCAATTGATGCTAAAGCTGATGATATAACAATTGAAATGATGATTGCTACTTCAAAAGCCATATCTGAAAGTGTAAAAGAAGAGGATTTATGCGAAACATATATTCTTCCAAAAGTTGTTAATAAAGAAGTGCACAAAACTATTGCAAAAAGAGTATATGAAACTGCTTTAAGTTTGAAAAAATAAAAAATTGACTACTTCATTTGAAGTAGTCAATTTAATTACTTTGTAATCTTAGTAACGATACCGTATGTTAAATTGTCTTTGTAATCAACTGAAATAACGTCACCAACTTGTAAGAATCTTGCAACTAAACTTAAATCAACATCAACTGTGAAGTAGTAGTCTGCCACAGAATCTAACATAAATTCTATAGTAGAACCTGTATCTCTGATATTTGTTACTGTACCATTTGCTGTCTTATCTTGTTTTTCAATTGTGCCAGCATTAAATAGTAAGTTTTCATAACTAGTGATTGCTTTTGTTAGGTTTTCTTCCATAGCAACATAACTTCCGTTATTAACATTGATTAATACAGTCTTTTGAGCTTGAACATCATTTTTCAAAACAACAAAGTATGTTGGAACATTGTTATATGTAATAAGTATTGGCCATGTAGCTTCTAATTGTTGAGCCTTTACTCTTTCATCATACATTGCAATTTCTCTTGCTCTCATTTCTGTTATTCCTGGAGCAGTGTAGCGCTTAGCTTCTTTAGTTTTTAAATTTATGATAATGAAACCAATACTTGTTTGGTCATTTTCATTTGGACTAGTTATACAACTAACATAATAAGTTTCTCCATTCTTATTAATGTAGTTATATCCATCACTAAGATTGAATACTTCTTTCTTTGCAAATAGTGTATTGAAATATCCATTTTTATATTTTAAAGCATTATTAGCTTGTGCTACTACAACAGATTCATCAACGCATCTTTGTGTCCATTCTGGTTCAGAGCCTCTTTCATATTTCTTAATTTCACCATTAATTGGATTAACAATTAAAACATAACTTGGAGTTGCTCCACTGAATACACCTATTTCTTTTTTGTATGTAGGAATAACCCAATATGGATTTCCTTCATTATCAATTTCAAAATGCTTTTCGCTATACATAGCAGTTGGATAACTGAAATAAACATGTCTATCTAAGTCATAATTCAAAATAGCACTAGGCATATATTTTAATCCATCATTATTATCAAACTTTACTAGATTAGCTTCTTTAGTTACAACATTAACTTCAATATAACCAATTGTTCCTTTTCTCATTCTTGAGATGGCAACAAAATCACTTGCATATTCTAATGGTGTTACTCTAATTAATTCTGTTTTTCCACCACGTTCAACACTGATAATTGTAAATATTTGGCTATCAATTGAATATTGAGCACCGTATTCTTCAAGTTTAGCTTGAGCTAATTTGAAAGCAAGTTCTTTATCAATGTTTGGTAAGATTACTTCTCCGCTTTCGTAATCAAATTCAGTACTTAAATCTGTAGCTTGTTTCATCTCGATAGGAAGTTGAGTAGCAAATCTTTTAGCATTAAAAATGTGTAATCCAGTTAAACCGAATAGTAGTACTAGAGCTATAGCTCCTATAAAGCAGTAAAAGATTGATTTTACAAAAACGCTACTACCGCTATAATACTCTTCTTCACTTATTTCTACGAAGTTTACAGAGTTTCTTGAAAACTGAATTTTCTTAAATCTCTTTTTTGCTTTCTTTCCTTTATTCTTTGCTGATAAAATTATTAATACAATAGTAACAGGCAAAGTTAAGAATAAAGCAAGGAAGAAATAAAATCCTGAAGTTCTTAGATTAATTGTTGGTAACATGAAGTACCAAACAAATAATAATAGAACTACATAAATAGCATAGAATTTATACATTCTCTTATTAAGAAGTCTTTCTTTCACAAGACTTTCTTTCTTTGCTTTGTAAATCTTTTGTTTTTCTAATTTTTCATTATTTTGCATATCATCACCTCACTTTATAGATTATACTATTTTTCTTTGCTTATGTAAATATGATGAAGAGGTTATTAGATTAGTGAATAGATTAAAAAATAATTCTTTGTAAGGTTTATCTTGCTTTATAATGTTAAAAATAATAAAATGTCTATATAGAAAAAGAGGTTATCTATGAAAAAAAATATTTTAGCTTTAGATTTAGGAAGAGCAAGTTTAGGTGTTGCAATATCTAGATCAGGTATATTTATAACACCACTTAAAAATATCCATTATAGAATGGATGATATCGATGATTGTTTATCACAACTAAAAGAATTAACTGTTTTAGAAAAAATTGATACTATTGTAATCGGTTATCCATATTATCCAAGTGGTGATATGAGTGAGATGACAGAAAATGTTGATAAATTTATTCCTCGTTTAAATGAATTATTTCCAAATAGAGAAATAATAAAAGTTGATGAGAGAAATTCAACAGTAGAGGCTAGTCAAATGCTTCATAGTAATAATAAGAATAGTAAGAAGCAAAAGAATATTATTGATAGTGCTGCTGCTATGATTATTTTAGAAAGATACTTAAGAAGTATCGGTCAAATGTAAGTGAGAGGATAGATATTATGTTTTTAGAAAATAGTATTTTTGGTTCATTCCATATTATAGTTTTAGTGTTGTGTATTGCTTTGATTGTTGCTGCAAGCATATTTTTAAGAAATATTAAATTTAATACAGCAGTCAATATAATGCTTGTAATAGGGGTAATATCTGAATCCATTAAGGTATTTTATTATATTGTGGCAAACGAAAGTACATTAAATGGTTATCTACCAAAGACTGATTTACCATTTCATTTATGTAGTATTCAAATTATATTCTTTGCAGTATTAAAACTATTTAAGAGTGAGAAGGTTAAGAATGTACTTGTGTCATTTATGATTCCTACATGTTTGATTGGTGGAGCAGGAGCTCTATTTTTACCAACTCATTCTGCAAGAAATGCAATGATTGTTACTATTCAATATTTCATGTATCATTCTGGAATCATTTGGTTCGCAATTTATAATCTATTATCTAAGGAATTTAAATTGACAATTGATGGTTATGTAAGTACACTTATTTTCTTATTCATTACTTTGTTTGTTGCCATTTATTTGAACTCTTGGATCTATGATGGAAGAGTTGATGCAAATGGTGTAGCAACAAATTCAATCAATTTTA
>AUXO017493201.1_pt1 | contig 10643 bp, 9 predicted proteins | sample 768731 | NCBI WGS metagenome assembly AUXO01 (sample SAMN02715735, study PRJNA202380) | gut metagenome | biome: sheep rumen | host: Ovis aries | place: New Zealand: Palmerston North
AAAATGGAAAATATAAAGAAAAAACTCGTTGCTGAATGCTTAGGAACCTTTGTTCTCGTTTTCTTTGCGTGCGGTGTTGCTGCGGTGACTGGCTGTGATATTAATAATTACGGCACAGTAGTTGCGACTGCCTTAGCCTTTGGTTTAGTTATTGTAGCGATGGCTTATTCAATTGGAAGAATTAGCGGCTGTCACATCAATCCTGCTGTAACCTTAGGTTGCATGCTAGATAAGAGAATGAGTGTTAAAGAAGGCTTGCTCTATATGCTTGCTCAAGTCGTTGGTGCTATTCTAGGAGGAATCACTTTATTTGGTATGGCTAAAGGCTGTGGTTTAACTCTCAAAGGAAATGCTTGTAACACCATAATTGGTAACTGGGATGCTGGAAATATAATTTGGTCCTTACTTATTGAAGTCATCATGACATTTGTCTTTGTCTATGTCATTCTCAATGTTACTTCTGAAAATAGTGGTGCGGGCAAAAAAGCTGGTATAATCATTGGTTTGACTCTCACTTTAGTCCACTTGTTCGGTATCAACTTCACTGGAACATCAGTCAACCCTGCTAGAAGCATTGGTACTGCTGTAGCTGCTGCTATTTTTAATGAGGACTTAACTCCTTTAACTAATGTCTGGGTCTTCATCGTCGCTCCTTTAGCTGGTGGAGCTTTAGCAGCCTGTGTATATTCTTTACTTCATAAAGAAAAAGCAAAGCAAAATTAATTAATTTAATGCATGAATTGGTGGGGTCACCCACCTTTTTTCATGCAGGGAAGTAAACATATATATAAGAAATCGTTTACATGCTATATTTTAGAAAAATATACGGTAAAGAATTATGTTATATTAGTTCCATGGATGAAAAAACCACTAAGTATTATAAAGAACACGCTTCAGAATTTATTGAATCGACTTTCAATGCCGATTTAAGTTCTTTATATTCATTTTTTTTACAATATATTCCTTCTTCAGGTAAGATTTTAGATTTAGGATGTGGAAGTGGAAGAGATAGCCTTTATTTTAAAAATAAAGGTTACGATGTTTACTCTATTGATATCATTGAAGAAATGATATCTAACTGTAAAAAACTAGGTTTAGAAAAGAGCTATTGTATTTCTATAGAAGATTACAATCCCTCCTTTAAATTTGATGCTATATGGTCTTTAGCAAGTCTAGTTCATCATTCTAAAGATGAATGTGCTCTAGCTTTAAATAAGATCAATTCTATATTGAGGAAAGATGGAATTCTATATCTTTCTTTAGTTAAAGGTGAAGGGGAATTTAGCGATTCTAATTCTCGATTTTATAGTGGATATACTTCTAAAGAAGTAAATGACATGCTTATAAAAGAAGGATTTGATATTATTCAAATTGATGAGACTGACGATTCATTAAAAAGAAGTAGAAAGTGGATTAACGCTCTAGCTAGAAAGAGATAATAATTATGGATAAGAAAATGGTTCTGTTTGATTTAGATGGTACATTGTTACCTATGGATAACGATTATTTTACTGAGAAATATTTCGTTTTGCTCTGTAAGAAGTTAGTTCCTTATGGCTATGAACCTAAAAAATTAATTGCTTCTATTTGGCAAGGCACTAAAGCTATGGTCTTAAATGATGGAAGTAAAACTAACGAAGAAGCTTTTTGGGAGGAATACGCTTCAATTTACGGTAAGGAGTCATTAAAACACAAACCAGTATTAGAAGAATTCTACACCGTTGATTTTAACCAAGCTAAAGAATATTGTGGATTTAATCCTCTAGCTAGAAAAGTTATAGATTTACTTAAATCTCAAGGGAAGAGAATTGCTTTAGCGACTAATCCTATCTTTCCTAAAAAAGCTACAGAATTAAGAATAGGTTGGGCGGGACTAAAGCCTGATGATTTTGAATATATCACCGCTTATGAAAATTCATCTTACTGTAAACCTAATCTCGATTATTACAAAGATTTATGCAAGAAATTAGGAGTAGAACCTAGTCAATGCTTGATGGTTGGTAACGATGTCAACGAAGATATGATTACTCAAGATTTAGGAATGGAAGTCTTCTTAATTACGGATTTCTTAATAAATAAGAGTAATAAAGATATCTCAAAATACAATAGAGGTAATTTCTCCGATTTAATAGATTATCTATCTAAATAAATGAAATATTCATAGTTTGAGACTAATAATCTCAAACTATTTTTATTTATTAAAATAAGTGATAATTTTATATATAGAGGTTATATAAATGCTAATAAATCATTCTAAAATTCTTGCTTCTATGTGCTTAGCTAATCAAGAAATTAAACTCTCTTACTTTTTAAAGATGGTTGAAGAAGTGTCAATTTCTGATACTATTAGAGCGGGATTAACTAAACATAGAACTTTAGAAAGAGGATTTTTATGGGTAATTTCTAGAATGTCATTTAAAGTGTATAAATTACCTATATATGATGATTCAGTCTTCCTTTCAACTTTCGCTTTAAAGAAGATGAGAAATTTCTTTCCTAGGTATTACATCTTAAGAAATTCTAAAGGAGAGAAATTAATCGAGGGTGAAGCTATATGGTGCTTAATCGATCAAAATACTAGAAAGATAATCGACCCTAGAGATTATAAAATTCAAATTCATCGAGTTAGTTTACCCTTAGATATAAATAGGGATGAAATTAACATGTATATCCCTAATATTAAAAATCCCTCTAAAGAAGAAAAAAGAGAAGTTAGATATTCCGATTTAGATTTAAATGGACATATGACTAATTACAGATACGCTGATTGGTATTTAGATATGCACGATATCTCTTTCTTTAAGGAAAATAAAATCACCGCATTTAAGATTGCTTTCTTGTCAGAAGCTAAATACGGTCAAGATATAGATTTAGTTTTTGAGAACCAAGGTAATATCGATCTACTTTTAGGGAAAAATGGAGATAATAAAATCTTCCAAATTGAAGTGGATTTAGATAAGAGGAATTAATTCTTCTATAGATTCAGTAACTACAAAGGGATTAGCTTGCTCTAATCTCTTTTTTGATTGGTGCCCTCTAGCGACTAGAGCACATCTAGCATTTAAAGTTGAAGCGACTTCTAAATCGTGAATAGTATCCCCTATAAACAAAGTCCTTTTGGGATTGAATTCATGAGTAGAAAAATAATCTATAGCTTCTTGAAGTTTAGAATTGGCGTAGATATCTTTAATACCGATAATGTCATCAAAATAATCTCGAATCTTGAAAAATCTAAGTTGTTCATCTAATTGTTGCTCTTTAGTCGCAGAAAGAACTAATAGTCTTTTAGTCTGCTTAAATTTAGACAAGCAACTTATTACATCGTCAAAAAGTGGGCAGTTGATAAACATAGCTCGATAGTCTTTATCAAATTCGTAAGCCAGTTTAGCAAAATCATCTTTACCACTATCAAAATCAAAGCCCGCTTGTCTGTAATATTCCTTGATAGGGAAAGTAAAGATGTTTAAATAATCTTTCTTAGTAACCTCTTTATGGTTATTAGCTTTAAGCATCTTATTCAGCAAATTTAAACAGAGGTCGACATCGTCGACTAGAGTACCGTTATAATCGAATACTAAAGTATCAAATTCATTATTCATACTTAGATATTATATTTAAATTATTTATTTAAGTCACTTTTTATTCAAAAAATCTGCTAGAAAACATCCAGCAGATTATCATTTAGAACTTTGAATCGTCGAATTTCTTTAAATATTTATTTAATTTAGGAATTAAGTTAGGGATAGTTTGATCATCCATAGGATTTGCTATTCCACTCTCTTTTAATAATTGTTTGTAAGGTAATGTTCCACCTAACTTACAATAATTGATATATTTTTTAAACGTCTTCTTAGGTGAACGTAAAGATTCAACAAAGAATTCAAAGGCTGCAACTTGAGCGATAGTGTAATCGATATAGTAAAGAGGATCCACGTAGATGTGAAGCTGTCTCATCCAGTATCCTCCACTTTCTAAGAATTGATTTTCTTTACCGAAGACTTTTTGAGGAGTATAAATTTTTTCTAATTCTCTCCATTTAGCTTTTCTTTGCTCGTGAGAAGCATGTGGGTTTTTATAAACCCAATCTTGGAAGTGATCGACACAGACTCCGTAAGGAATAAATTCTAACCCATCTACAACGTGAGAATATCTGTATTTAGGATCATCTTCTTCAAAGAATAATTTCATCCAAGGATAAGTTAAGAATTCCATAGACATCGAATGAATTTCCGAACATTCATATCCAGGAGAGCGCAATTCAGGTACTTTGATATTACTTGCTAAGAAACCTTGTAAAGAGTGACCAAATTCATGCGTTAAGACATCGACATCTCCTGAAGAGCCATTGAAGTTAGAAAAGATAAACGAAGATTTTAAAGTAGGGATGTAAGTCATATACCCTCCAGGAATCTTTCCGGGTTTAGCTTCGACATCCATCATTTCATGCTCGACCATGAAGTTGAAGTATTTAGAAGGTATCTTATTCATCTCCGCATACATCTTTTGAGCTTTTTCAATTAATTCTTTAGGAGTGCCTTTAGGCTTAGGATTACCAGATAAGAATTGTAATCTCAAATCGTAATAAGCCATTTTTTTAATTCCGATTCTCTTAGCTTGTTTCTTATATAACTTCTGAGTTAAAGGAACTATATCAGAGATGACTTTTTCTCTGTATTTAGCGACGTCCTTTTCATCGTAATCAGATCTACCTAAACGGAGATAACCTAATTTGAGGTAATTATCAAATCCGAGTTTCTTAGCCATTCTGTCTCTTACAGAAACTAAACGAGAATAGATATCTCCTAACTTTTCTTCGTTTTTCGCAAAGAATTCCCAGTAAGCTTCACTAGCTTCTTTTCTTTCTAATCTATCTTTAGAATCCATGAAAGGATCTAATTTAGTGATAGGTAGTTCTTGACCCCTAAAAGTAGTAGTAGCTTTACCCATCAATCGATTGTATTCACTGGATATAGCATTTTCTTCAGCTAGATCATCCATAATCTCAGGTGAGAAAGTCTTCATATTATTTTCAACTTTAAGAAAATAGTAAGAAGAGAATTCTTCTTCTAATTCTTTTCTAAATGGTGATTTAACTAAGACTTTAGAGAATTTGTTATCAACTTCAGATAATTTAGGCAAGTTCGCGTCGTAATAATCCATCAATTTGTTGATTTCTTTATCGTTGATATCAATGGTATTTCTAATTTGAACTATTTGAATATCTGAATTAATTTTGTCATCTAATTTAAATTTTTCATAGACGACTTTCTTAGCTTCGTCAGCATTAGTAGCTTTTTCTAATTTTTCAGTTAAAGCGTCGTATTTTTTACAAGTAGAATTTATATTAACTTTCTTAACAGGGACATTACTAAATTTATCAAATTTCATTTTTAATCCTCCAATTCGTATATATCAGTGTATTTTTCTTCTAAATAATCTAAGAAATCATCGGGAGTGAAGTCTCTAGAAGTGATTTCTTTAATCCAAGTCTTTGAATCTAATCTATCAGCTTTCTTAAAGACTTTTTCTTTCATCCAATTTAAGATTTCGCTCATTCTATTTTCTCTAATTAAAGAAGAGACATCGATTTCTTCTTTCATCTTTTTAAAATACATAGCGTTGTAGAAATTACCCATAGCGTATGTAGGGAAATATCCAAAACCTGAAGACCAGTGGACATCTTGAAGAATACCCTCAGTATCGTTTCTAGGTTTGATTCCTAGATATTCTTGATATTTCTTATTCCATAACTTATTCAAGGAATTTAAAGAAATCTTATCGTTAACGATTTGCTTTTCTAATTCATAACGGATGATGATGTGGAAGGTATAAGTAAATTCATCCGCTTCGGTTCTAATTAAAGAAGGAGTCACTAAATTGATGCCTCTGTAGAATTCTTCTTCACTTACATCTATAAGAGTATCTCCTAAAATCTCTTGAATTTTAGGGTAGACTAGATGAATAAAATCTCTGCTTCTCCCTAAGATATTCTCATAGAACCTAGAGACTGATTCATGCATACCCATAGTTTTATTTTCTAAGAAGTGATCAAAATTTTCTTCGGGTTGATTTTGATCGAATAAGGCATGGCCACCTTCGTGTACTACTGAATAGATATTAGAGCAGAAGAGGTTTTCATAATAGTGAGTGGTGATTCTAGTGTCGTTTCTACCTACTCCAGAAGTGAAAGGATGCTCGGTAGTAGATAATACACCTCTAGAAAAATCAAAGCCCATAGTTTCTAATAAATATTTAGCGACTTTTTCTTGTTTTTCAATTGGGACATATCTATATAAGAAATCAGTTCTAATCTTAACATTAGATTTCTTAATTTTCTCTAAGAGAGGGATTAATCTTTCTTTGCAACGATTAAAAATTTCATCTAAATCTCTACTAGTCATACCTCTTTCGTAGAAGGAGAGGAGATAATCGTAAGGAGTTTCTCCTTTATTTTCTTCTTCGGATAGATTAATAATTTTGTAATTAACTTCTCTAACTTTCTTTAAAGAGGGAACAAATAAAGAATATTTACCTTCTTTTTTAGCGTTTAACCAATCGATATAAGACTTGTTGTAAATAAGAGAGAACTTCTTAGATAAACTAGGGGAGATATTCTTATTTTGTAAATAATTTCTATGGAGATTTTTAATGACTTCCACATCGAATTCATCTTCTATTTGATCTAAGTTATCAAAAACTAAATTAACCGCTTCGATAAATTTCTTGTTTTTAGATAATTTATAAGCTTCATTTGCTAAAGTTGCAGCGATTTCTCCTTCTTCTTCCATACCTTTAGGAGGGCAGATGGTTTCTAAATCGAAATTGATTATATTCGCGGCATGATAATATAAATCCGCCTTTTTTAAAGTGGATTTAATAAAAGAGAGAGCCTCTTCGACTTTATTTTCCATGGATACAGTTTCTCCTTTCATGACAAACTAGAAATAATATAGCATTATTTAATTAATTATTTAACTAATTTATATACCCATATCCATAAAAATATTATTTTTCTAAACTAAAAGCTCAGTATTATAAATATTCCTATAATTAAAGGTTTTTTCTCAAATATTAAGCTAAATTTACAAATTAATTTTTTCTAATTGACAAACTTAATTAAAATAATGTAATTTAATGTCTTGAAATATGATTTTTCTTGTTATATTTTATTTTAGTCAATGGATTTGTGAATATTGGAGGAAGTTAAAATGAATCTTACTAAATCAAGTTTCGAAATCCTTAAGCAAAGATTAGCTGCTGCTCAAGAATTAAATAAAGAAATTGTCAAAGAAATTGAAGAAGCTAGAGCTCAAGGCGATTTATCTGAGAACGCTGACTATTCTGCAGCTATGGAAAAAAAGAAAGCCAACGATGCTTTAATTGCTGAATATCAAAGGGAAATCAATTCCGCAATCATCGTCACTGATGAAATTGATACCTCTAAAGTTAACATCAATTCTGTAGTCACAGTTTTAAGAATTAAAGACAACATCGTCAAAGTCTACACTATCGGTGATGCTATCTCCACCAATCCTGATGCGGGTATCGTCTCTGAAAAATCTCCTATTGGTAGAGCGTTGATGGGACACGTTGTCGATGATATCGTCTCTGTTGAGACTGCTCACCCTTACCAAGTTAAGATTGTGAAGATCTCCGCTACTAGAGACTAATTGTATTTATTAATTTCAACCTAGAGATTTCTCTAGGTTTTTTTGTGCAAAATCTCCCCTTTAAATTCCTAATAGATATTAAGGAGGAGATTTTATGTTTAAAATCATCATATGCGCTGTAGTAGTTACTATTGTCGGTCTATTTATTATGAATAGAATTAGCGTAAGTAAAACTGAACCTACTATATCTTATGTCGAAGAAAGTATCTCTACAGATGTTAACGGCAATGTTAAAGTTACAATAAGCGGAGAAGTAATTCATCCAGGTACTTATTCGCTTTCTTCACAAGCGACTTTAGCGGATTTAATCGCTTTAGCGGGAGGAATAAGTGAAGATGCCGATGTTAATTCTTACACACCAGGACTGATAATTAATGGACACACTTCCTTTTATATTTCTAAAATTAATGGGGAAGCAAAAGCTTGTACAGTCGAGAAATTAGAAAAGATTAATATCAACACCGCTACAGAATCTGAATTGCTGACCATTTTATCTTCATCTCAAGCTAAAGCGTTAGTGGCTTATAGACAAGAAAATGGTAGATTTACTAGTATCGAAGATATCATGAAGGTTTCAGGTATTGGAGAAAAGACTTTCGCTAACGTCAAAGATTCTATCTCCTTGCAATGAGATATTTTCTCCTATTTATATTTTTAAGTTTAGGAATAGCTCTTCCTCTAAGTAACTATTCTCATTTTTCTATTGTTTTAGCTGCGATTTTTACTATTTATATCATCTATGTTAAAAAGAAAAAATCGATATATTATTTTCTATTTTTCTTTATAGGTTTTGGTATAACTTTTTTAATTGATAAATCTATTTCTACTAGTAAAGAGATAAGTGGAATTGTAATAAAAGCTTCTGACAATTATTTCTTATTAAAAACATTTAAAGGGACTTATTATATCTATTCAAAAAATTGCAGTTTCGAGATGTTTGATATAGTTAAGATTCAAGGGTACGGAGAAGAATTTTCTTTTTCTCATTATCAAGAATCGTTCGATTTTAAAAAGTATTTAAATTCATATCAATGTTATTCTTCTTACAATTTAAAAAGTTATGAATATATATTTAAATCTCCTTTGAGATTCAATGAATATAAAAGGAATATTCTTTCTTTATATTCAGATAGTAGCAAATCTATAATATCTCCTTTGATATTTTCTTCTTCCTTATCCAATTTAGATTCTTATTATTCTATTAGAAATTTAAATTTGACTAGATTATTTTCACTGTCTAATTTTCACATTTCATTTTTAATTGAAGTGATATATAAATTAGTTAAAAAGAGAAGTGAAAAATTCGCTTTATTTATACCTGTTACTTTTTCATTTCTTTTTATATTTATAAAATCTTTTTCATTAAGTGTAATGAGAATATTTATTGTCTCTATATTAACTTTAATTAACAACATCAAAAAGAAGACTATATTTAATTATTTAGAGAAGTTAGGTTTAAGTGGAATTGTTATTATAATTTTAAATCCGTGTTACGTTTTATCTTCTTCGTTCTTTTTAATATTCTCAGTTCTATTTTTATTTGATTTAAGTAGAAATCTCCTTGATGCTAGAAATAAAAAATCTAAAATTAGAATCTTTTTAATTTTCTTTGTTTTAGTCTTACCTTTTAAGATGATGTGGAATTATTCTTTTTCTATTTTTGGTTCTATTTTAGAATTGATACTTTCTCCTATTATGGGGATAGTCTTTATAATAGATCTATTGTCGCTTTTAGGAGAATTTACTTCACCTTTTTTAGAGATGGTGAATTCATCTATCTACAATATATTTAATGGCGTTAATTCAATTGATTTATCGATATATTGCGGTGAAATCAATTATTATTTTATCTTGATATACGACATTTTATATCTGTTATTCCTCTATTGTAAGGAATTATATATACTGCCTTATAAAAGAATATTTACATATAGCTTAATTTCACTTTTTGCTGTAAGTTTACTCCCGGAAATATTTCCTCGCTATGAAGTGCATTTTATCGATGTAGGACAAGGAGATTCAACTTTGATAATTAACAACTATCAAAATATTTTAATCGACACCGGAGGATTGTCCTCTACCGATTTAGCGACTTCTTGCTTAATTCCATATTTTAAGCGAAAGAAGATTTATAAATTAGATTGTGTTCTTACTACTCACAATGATTACGATCACGTAGGAGCATTAGAATCTTTAGTGAGTCATTTTAATGTCTCTAGAGTAATTAGAGGTGGGCAAGAAGAGAAGGTACAAATAGGAGATTTAACTATATCCGATTTAAATAAATATAGAGGCGATAGCGAAGAAGAAAATTACATATCCGCCGTTTATAATTTTCAAATAAAAGATACGAAATTTCTTATTATGGGAGACGCTCCTAAAGAAATAGAGAAGTTCATCATTAGAGATGATCCATTATTAAGATGCGATGTGTTAAAGTTAGGCCACCACGGTTCATCTACTTCCTCTTGCTTGGAGTTCTTAGAAACTGTTGAACCATCTTTAGCGATTATTTCTTGCGGTTATAAAAATAAATACGGACATCCTGCTAAAAGTGTCATAGAGAATTTAGACAAATGTAACATTCCTTATATTAGAACTGATATTGTTGGCACTTACGTATATAATTTACGTATTTAATGTTTAAAAAAATTTTTATTTATAAAAATAAATGTTATATACTTTAAATAAGAAAGAAAATTGTTTAAAAATCTTTTGGGGAATCAAATGGAAATCTCTGAATTAATTAAAAAGGCCGAAGAATTCGATTTGCTTAAAGAAATGCCTTTTGCATTAATTGTTTTTTATTTGGATACTCAAGACAACAATTACAAAGTTATCAAAGTCTCCGATGAGTCTCCTTCCTTTTTTGGCGTCAAGAATTTCAACGAGAAAAACGTCTATGATGTTTGGTCTAATATCATTCATCCAGACGATATATCTAAGATTTTTAATTCTGCAAGTTATTTAGTA
>AUXO010775635.1_pt1 | contig 10642 bp, 8 predicted proteins | sample 768731 | NCBI WGS metagenome assembly AUXO01 (sample SAMN02715735, study PRJNA202380) | gut metagenome | biome: sheep rumen | host: Ovis aries | place: New Zealand: Palmerston North
GTTAAGCTCATCTGCAAATATCTTGATAAGCCGGAATCACTTATCGTTCATGTAGAGGACCGCAAGGGACATGACATGAGATATGCAATAGATCCCACCAAGATCCATAACGAACTGGGCTGGCTTCCTGAGACTAAGTTTGAAGACGGCATCAAGAAGACTATCGAGTGGTATCTTAATAACCGTTCATGGTGGGAGAATATAATCTCCGGTGAATACCAGAACTACTACGACAAGATGTATTCCAAGAGAATAGAAGAGGCCTGATGACATGAAATATTTTGTAACAGGAGTAGCAGGTCAGTTAGGCCACGATGTAATGAACGAGTTAGCAGCAAGAGGATATGAGGGTGTGGGATCTGACATAGCCCCCGTATACAGTGGTATTGCAGACGGATCCGCCGTAACCTCCATGCCCTATGTGCAGCTCGATATAACAGATGAAGATGCCGTAATGTCCGTGATCACTGAGGTAAGGCCTGATGTTATAGTTCATTGCGCTGCATGGACTGCGGTGGACGCTGCAGAAGATGAGGAGAATAAAGCTAAGGTCAAGGCTATCAATGTGGACGGCACGGCTTATATCGCAAGAGCCGCAGCTGCCACAGGCGCCAAGATCTTCTACATAAGTACAGACTATGTCTTTAACGGTCAGGGTGATAAGCCCTGGGAAGCTGACTGCAGCGACTATGCTCCTGTTAATTACTACGGCAGGACCAAGCTCGAAGGCGAGCTTGCAGTTAAGGAGGCAACAGATAAGTTCTTTATCGTAAGGATAGCCTGGGTCTTCGGCAGGAACGGCAAGAATTTCATCAAGACAATGGTCAATGTGGGCAGGACTCACGATACGGTCAGAGTGGTAAATGATCAGATAGGAACTCCCACATACACATTAGACTTGGCAAGATTGCTGATTGACATGTCAGTAACGGATAAGTATGGTTATTATCACGCGACAAATGAGGGGGGATATATCTCCTGGTACGACTTTACCTGTGAGATATATAAGCAGGCCGGCATCAAGGCTGAGGTTCTGCCGGTCACAACCGAGGAATATGGTCTGTCCAAGGCGGCAAGGCCGAAGAATTCCAGACTTGATAAGTCAAAACTCATTAAAGAGGGTTTTACACCGCTGCCCGCATGGCAGGATGCACTTGCAAGATATTTAAAGGAGATCGAGGAGTAATATGGGTCAGATCACAGTTACAAAGGCACCTATCGAGGGACTCTATATAATCGAACCCGCAGTTCACGGAGATGAGCGTGGATATTTTATGGAGACATACAATCAGCGCGACATGAGCGAGGCAGGTCTTGATATGGTCTTTGTTCAGGACAATCAGTCCATGAGCAAAAAGGGCGTATTAAGAGGTCTTCACTACCAGAAGGAATTCCCCCAGGGTAAGCTCGTAAGAGCGATCAAGGGCAGAGTGTTCGATGTGGCAGTAGATCTGAGAGCAGGTTCTGCGACTTACGGCAAGTGGTTTGGAGTTGAGCTTTCTGAAGAGAATAAGAAACAGTTTTATATTTCTCCCGGTTTTGCCCACGGCTTCCTCGTTCTCTCAGATACTGCAGAATTCTGCTACAAGGTAACTGATTTCTATCACCCGGGTGATGAGGGCGGACTCAGATGGAACGATCCCGAGATCGGCATTAAGTGGCCTGAGACAGATATCGCAGCAGAAGAATTAAGTGACGGAACAAAGCTTAATATCAATGACAGAGACAGAAATTTCCCCGGTCTTTCTGAAGCATTCAAGTTCGAGGGTTGATATAGATGCCCAAGCAGTCACATACAGCAGCAAAGCATATAGACTTTATCGTCATCGACCTTGTCAGTATCGTCGTATCGCTCTTTATCGCATACCTTATAAGAACTGACAGAGCAGATGATCTGGAGTATTTTGAGAGATACAGGAACTTAGGTCTCGTTATAATCGTGATCTATCTTGTATTCATCACGTTTAATAACGCACACAGCAATATCCTTAAGCGTACGGCCTTAAGGGAATTGTCCCAGATAGTACTCCTCAATGTAACGATAATCCTTACGGTCTTTGCAGTTCTCTTCGCGATGAAGCAGTCGGAGATCTATTCACGTACCATCATCGCTATGTTTGCAATATTTGACTGCCTGCTGATGTTCTCCTGCAGACTCCTCCGGAAGGCGAGCCTTCTGAGGCAGTTCAGCGAAGGAAAGAATACATCCAAGGTAATCGTTGTAACCTACGAGAATTCAGCAGAGAAGATAATACAGACATTAAGGCGCGAGAATTCAGGCTACTATGAATTTGTGGGCATCGTCCTTCTGGGCGAAAGCACCACGACTGAGATCAAGAGGATCCCGGTAATAAAGATGGAGGGTATCCTGGATTACATCAAGGAGAATGCCATCAACGAAGTATATATCTTCTGCAAGCATGGTGAGAGCGGCAAGCTCATGAGCAAGTTCATGATCATGGGACTTACGGTTCACGTAGGACTCAACCTTGAGCTTAAGAACTTATCCAATGTCACCATCGAGAATATTGCCAACTTTACCGTGGTTACATCCACAATCTCAAGAGCTACGATAGGTGAGCTCTTTGTTAAGAGACTCTTTGATATCGTGATCTCCCTGTTCGGTATTGTCTGCACACTGCTGCTGTTCCTGTTTGTTGCTCCGATCATAAAGATACAGGCACCGGGTCCGGTATTCTTTGTCCAGCGGCGTGTGGGTAAGAATGGTAAGACCTTCAATATGTTAAAGTTCAGGTCGATGTATGTTGATGCAGAACTTAAGAAATCTCAATTGTTGTCCAAGAACGAGATGAACGGTCCTGTATTCAAGATCGAGGATGACCCGAGAGTATTCCCCTTCGGCAAGTTCATGCGTAAGACCAGTATCGATGAATTCCCCCAGTTCTTTAATATCCTGGTGGGCGATATGTCCCTGGTCGGCACACGTCCTCCGACGCTGGATGAATTCGAGCAGTATAAGACTCACCACATGAGCCGTCTGGCCATGAAGCCCGGTCTTACCGGAATGTGGCAGTCTTCGGGAAGGTCCGAGATCACAGACTTTGAGGAGATAGTGCGTCTCGATAACGAATATATAAGGAACTTCTCACTGGCGCTTGATATCAAGATACTGTTCAAGACACTGTTTGCAGTCCTCTCACGCAAGGGTTCAAAGTAATGGATAAGAAGCCTCAGGTTACTGTTATTGTTTGCTGTCACAAACCTTATAGAATGCCCGAGGATAAGATGTATCTCCCATGTCAGGTAGGCGCAGAGGGCAAGGCTCCCATCGAAGGTTTTACCCCGGATAACACAGGAGATAACATCTCCTCCCTAAACAAGATGTATTGCGAGCTCACAGGTCTTTACTGGGCCTGGAAGAACCTCGATGCCGATTATATAGGTCTTGTTCATTACAGGAGGCTCTTTAAGGGGAGAGAAGGCTTTTTGTCTTATGAAGAAGCAATCACCAAGCTTTCTAGGGCAAAACTCATTGTCCCTGTCAAGCGCAGATACTATATAGAGACCCTGTACTCCCATTATGTCCATACCCACAGGGCAAAGGAGTTAGATTTGACCCGTGAGATCTTAAGTGAGAGAAGACCCGGTGAGGTCCGCTTTTTCGACAAGGCGATGAAGCAGACCTGGGGTTATATGTTCAACATGATGATCATGCCTCGCGATATGCTCTCCGAATACTGCTCCTGGCTGTTCCCGATTATTGACGAACTGGTAGAGCGCATGGGCGAAGAGCAGTTATCTGATTTTGACCTGAGGTATCCGGGCAGGATATCAGAGCTGTTATTTAACTGCTGGATATTGCTTAAGAAAGATTCGGGAGAGCTGACAGACCGGGAAATCTTAGAAGTCCCGTTTGTTTACACGGAGAAGATAGATAAGCTTGCCAAGGCAAGAGCCTTCCTTAAGGCTAGATTTATGGGCACCAAACAGGAGAAGAGTTTCTGATGGGATCTAAGGTTTACATCATGACTCATAAGGAGACGGACCTTCCTTCGCAAGAAGGCTACAAGCCTATGCTCGTAGGTGCGTATAAATATGAGAATATATCTCCCTCTTATGTTCCCGATAACACCGGTGACAATATATCCGAATATAACGATTCCTACTGCGAGCTTACGGGACTCTACTGGATGTGGAAGAACGAAAGAAGCGATATTACGGGACTTGTTCACTACCGCAGATTCTTTGCTGATGTTAAGGCCTGGGACTACAAGGCAAAATATATAGTCCTGAGTAAGAAGAACAGATATAAGATTCTGTCGGTAGAAAAAGCCGAGGATATCCTTAAGGAGTGCGACGTCATAGTCAAGAAGAGCAAGGTCTGGGACCGTACAAACTACAAGATGTTTACAGGTATGCTGACAGAAGAGTTTGTGGGTCTTATGACAGATTCCATAAGAGAGCTCTACCCTGAATATATGGATACTCTGAACAGATACATGGAGCTTCATTACCACATGAACTGCAATATGTTCATAGGCAAAAAACAGGTAATGGACAGATACTGCAAATGGCTTTTTGACATACTGCAGGATACTGACAGAAGATATGCCCTTCTTACCGGAGACAGATGTCATAACAGAGAGCTTGGCTATCTGGGTGAGCTCTTATTCGGTGTCTGGCTTGAGCATAACAATATAAACTACAGGATATACAGCGCGGTAAATACTGCCCCATTCGATATTGAGCATCCCGATAAGACTGAGAATGTCTTAATGACCCCGGCTGAACTGATAAGGCTTAAACTTGTCCTGAGGGGGAGATAGTATGCTTTATCTCATAGTATTCATCACCCTCATATTTGTGCTCATTAATTTTGTATTGTTCGATCAGGATCTGTCCTCACCGGGCTTTCTGTTCTCCATGGCATTTCTTGTCTTCGAGATCGTATGCGTGATAAACAGCAGGCGTTTTGCCATAACATTTGAGCCCGAGACCGTACTGGTACTGGGTGTGGGTTTTCTTGTATTTACCCTTGTATCCCTTGTATTCCATTACAAGGCAAGAGATAAGATAGACATAAGCCGCGACGCAGAGCCTGAAGTCATAAGGATCAGCAATGTGGTAACCATAGCTGTGATCCTGGTTCAGATAGCCGCCATCGGTTTATTCCTTAATTATCTTGCAAGGCTCAATATGGCAAGCAACGGATATATCGGATCTATACCGGAGCAGATCAATAACTATAATGAGATGATCAAGTTCCAGCCTGAGGATTTTGCATATCTCAATGTGCATCCCGGCGTTCTCTACAACAGATTCAATCTCATTGCAGGAATAATCCCGTACATATTCATCTATGTGACTGTACATAACTTTGTAAATCACAGGAGGATAGAAGTCCTTCAAATAATATCCATCGTGATATTTGCCATGCATATCGTCCTTACTGGCGGCAGGAGCAATCTGATGAGACTTATAGTTCTTGCCGCAGTAATAGCTTATGCAGTTAAGTTCAGATCGATAATAAGGCGCAGGTCCGGTATCAAGTTCTACATGATCATGCTGATCCTGATCTTGGCAGGAGGATTCCTGTTCTTTGCCACACTGAACCTTATGGGCAGGAACGCAGAGAGGACACCTGCTGATCTGTTCTACATCTATTTCGGAGCACCGATAGATAACCTGGATAATTACATCGCAGAAGGCAGGATCGTGCAGAACAGCAACCTTATAGGCGAGAGGACATTAAGGGGGCTTTATACATACTTCGAAGACAAGGGGTTGCTGCCATACAGGCTACAGCCTCTTACCGAGATAATCCCCTTTGTTAAGAGCAGCAACGGCTTGGGGCAGGGCAACGTAAGGACTATGTACTATTTCTTCCTTACTGACTTCGGCTACTGGGGAATAGTGCCCTGCACGCTGGTAATGGCACTTATAAGCAATGCCCTTTACTACAGGAGCCTTAAGACCGTTACCATAGGCCGAAGGTTTAGCTTCAGCTTATTCCTGTATGCCTATATGGTTACGGATATCGTAATGTCTCCTTTCTCCAACCGTTTCTACGAGAACATCATCACCACCTGGTTTGCCAAGATAGTGCTGATAGGATTTGTATTCAAGTGGCTGTTTATAGACAGGGCAGTGGATCTTAACCATATGCAGATCCGCTTGATGAGAAAGTGTGAGACCGATGGCTGATACAAGATCTTCTTCGCTGCGCAAAAACTTTGTGATGAATGCCATCCTCACGATAAGCAACCTGATATTCCCGCTTATCTCCTATTACTATGTCTCCAGGATAATATTCAAGGAGGGCACGGGCCAGGTCGCCTTTGCCACATCCATCGTGTCATATTTTCTTATCTTTGCCCAGCTGGGTATCCCTACCTACGGCATCAGGGAATGCGCCAAGGTAAGAGGCGATAAGCAGAAACTCTCCAAGCTTGTACAGGAGCTCCTTGCGATAAACATGATCACAACTTTTATTGCATATGGAGCCTTTGCCGTTTGCCTCTTTGCCGTTCCGAAGCTTGCAGAGGATAAGCCGCTCTACCTTATAGCGTCACTTGCCATATTCTTTAACGTTCTGGGAATGGAATGGCTCTACAAGGGCCTTGAGAAGTATACCTATATTACGGTCCGCTCCGTCATTTTCAAGGCCATCGGCGTCATAGCAATGCTGCTCCTTGTAAGGGAAAAGGGGGACTACCGCATCTACTGCGCTATAACCGTATTTGCCAGCAGCGCAAGCTATCTTCTTAACTTTATCAACGCAAGAAAGCTGATATCCTTCAGGGTACAGGAGAAGCTTGAGATCAGGAAGCATCTTAAGGCCGTTGCCATATTCCTTGCCATGGCAGCTGCAGCTACAGTCTATACCCATCTTGATACAGTAATGCTTGGCTTCATGAAGACTGAAGGTGACGTAGGATTGTACGATGCATCAGTCAAGATCAAGACTCTCCTGGTAGGTGTTGTAACTTCGCTGGGAGCAGTACTCCTGCCCAGGTCTTCTTACTATCTTAAGAACGGGCTTAAGGATGAATTCATAAGTATCTCCAGGAAGGCTATGGAGTTTGTGGTAATAAGCGCTCTGCCTATAAGTGTTTATTTCATTCTCTTTGCCAAAAACGGTATCCTGATAGTTGCAGGCGAGGATTACATAGGAGCGACTCTCCCCATGATGGTAATAATGCCTACAGTCATGCTTATCGGCATGAGCAATCTGATAGGCATACAGATGCTTGTGCCCATGGGCAAGGATAAGATCGTTCTTTATTCCGAGATAGCCGGCATGGTCGTGGATGTGGTGATAAACCTAATACTCATCCCGAGACTTGCAGCTACGGGAGCTGCCATAGGAACCCTTGCTGCTGAGATCATAGTTACGATCTATCAGTATATTGCCCTGAATAAAGAAGTTAAGGGCATATTCATAAGATGCAGGTTCTGGGCTGTCATACTGGGTGTTTTGTGTGCCGGGATTCCTGCCTTTGCAGTAAAGATGTTAGATCTTGACAATCTGCCTACACTGATAATATCTGCAACAGTATTCTTCGGTATCTATTTAGTAGTGCTTATACTCACAAAAGAGCCCCTGGTATCAGAACTTATGGGCGATATATCAGGCAGGCTTTCTAAGAAAAAAGCTTAGTATGGTAAAATACTTTAAGTATATGGAGGAGCAACATGAATAAGTACATAATCTCTGACGTTAAGATAAATATAAGGGACCTTACAAGATATGTGACAGGACACTGGGTATCAGTCGTTGTGATAACTGTCCTTGCCGCCTGCGCTTTTGCAGGATATAAGGCAGCTCCTCTCCTGTCAGGATCAGAAGGGAATGTTCCGGCTGATGCCGAGTCCCTCTACGACAGAGATATGGGATACTACGACCTTGACGTTGGTACGGTCAAGGATAATTTCAGCAGTATCCAGACTTATTTTGAAGGGGAGAGGGCTTATGTGAATAATTCCATCTTCCTTCAGATCGATCCGTATAATATCTGCGATACCATGGTTCAGTATGAGATCTCATCCGAGGGCAACTCTGCTCTTGCTATTGCAACATATCTCGGCAATATGGCAATAGGCGGCGGAGAGTATCTTGACCCCGTGGCAGCTTCATTCGGTACTGAGAGTGTTTATATCAAGGAGCTTATCAGAGCTACCTGTAATTCCAATCCCCAGTCTCTGGATTTTGTCTACAGCGAGGCCGGCGTTGCAGTCAACGAGATCAATTCCTACGATCAGGCCGACTCCGTGATACTCACCATAGAGACCATGGGCACCACACGGGAGATGAGCGAAGCCATAATGGATGCTGTTGAAGCTCAGATCGATCAGGCAGACAGTGAATATGCAGGGAATACCTCATATACATTAACCAAGCTTTCAAGAGTGTATCAGGTTACCGCATCTGACGTCGTATCAAACTCCCAGTTCCTTATCTACGACAGATTTGAGAAGATCGCTGATATCCTTAATTCCTATAAGAAGCAGGCAACGACTGAGATAGTAAGGCCTGCTATGTCTGACTACACATCTGCAAGAGCAGGAGCAGACAGAGTCTCTGTTAAGACTATCGTTAAATATGGTCTCACAGGAGCATTCCTCGGATTTGTCCTGAGCGCTGCAGTATATATCCTCATCTATACGATGTCAGGCAAGCTTATTACTGAGGACAGATTCAAGACCATGTATAAGGTTAATGTCCTTGGAACAGATGAAGACATGATAAGTGCCAGCATCAGGAATTATGCGAAAGACGCTAAGAAGATCCTTATATCAGGAAGATCAGACTGCAATGCCCTTGCCTTGTCTCTTTCATCCAATATGCCGGACATTCAGTTTATACCTGCAGGTGATATCCTGGGAGATCCTGCTGCAAGAGCAAAACTTGCTGATTGCGACGGCGTTATCCTGACCGAGACGATCGGCTCATCAAGATACGAAGATATAACAGGACAGCTCGATCTTATCTGTGCTTCAGGCAAGGAAGTTATCGGAGCCGTTATAAGATAAGGTGCTCTCTATCTTTCTGATAGGACTCTTTGGACCCTGTCTTCGATGATGGGGATTATCTCATCCAAAGTCTTGTCTCCCCTGAAATAAGGCTGTATCTCCTCACGCAATATGATCTCGATCCCAGAATCGATCCTGCTGCAGTCTTCTATACCGGCAATAGATGTATCCAGATCGGATATTTCCCCGTCGGTTATCTCCCTTATCTCCGGATAGACCTTAACGCCGGTTCCTGCCAGCAAATTGCAGGAGTATTCATATAGTTCGATCTGTCTTGAATTATAAGATCTCGCTTTGTCATACAGAGCCTGCCTGTTTACCGGGATCGCATTGTCGCTCCCAGTCGTATCGCAAAGCTGTGATTCCAGGGTTAAACTGTAACTGATGAACTCCCAGCAAAGATCAGGGGCAGGACAGGTCTTTGTAATGCCTGCCGAAATACAGTTTTCATCGCACCTGAATGCAAGATTTCTTCCCTGATATGACGGAAGACCTGTTCTTATGGTGCTGTATCCGTGATATCCGCTGCTGCCGTCCGGCAGACCGAATGAAGATTCCCTGACATCCAGATCTTTGTATATACTGTCTGTTTTATTAATATCATCACCATTCCTGCTTGCACAAGACCAGCCTGACTCTTCGGTAAAATAGTCCCGGCAATAACTTGACAGGGCATAGAATTCTTCATTATCAAAATTGACACTATCACCATTTATAAAGTCACTGCCTGATGCGCTTACTGCGGTAATGAAAAAGTCCATCTGTGAATGATTCCATGTCAGAGGATCGTATCCGTCAAGGCTTTCTGTGACTATCTCTTGGTACTCTGTGTATGTTGGACCTAAATTGCCGTTCCAGATCTCAGAAGACATCTCAAGACCGGACAGTAAGAAGGTTACAGGTATCTGATACAGTTTATTATCCGTCATCGCAGCTGTTATGACATTCATATACAGTTCTTCCTGATCCAGGCTTGTAAGATATGGAGCAAGATCGATAAAACATGCATCGTTGTTGATCTCCGTTGAATCAAAACCTCCGATTATCATGTCAGGGCCATTGCCGTCCATAATATCTATCAAGAGCTGCTGACGGATCTCGGACTTTTTGTTTCTGTAATAGATCTGGCTCTCTTCTATATCATAATCATCATCAGGTCTATATTCAGGTGTAATGTATCTGGTGTCGATCCTGATCAAAGACCGGCTACTCATATCGTTAAAGAGCTTTATGACTTCTGCTTTGTAATAGTCTATAGAAGCAGATCCCAATAGTGCGCAATCCAATACTGCCTTGCCGGCGTTCGGATTAGTCTCTTCTTTGTTCAGGATAAATATCCTGAAGGGAAGGCTTCCCTGCATGTCTTCGTTAGGACAGAATATGATCTTATCATCATCTATATATACAGGCATTACACTTCCGCATTCAAATAACTGACGGTTTACATTGCATTCATTAAGATCAAAGATATGAGTCGATTCAAAAGTTTCCATATCTGTTTTGCACAGTTCATAATCCTTGTATGTATAAATGGCGTCGTTTGTGCTGCAGATATAGCTGCCATAAGCGTCTGATGCAAGGTCCAGGGCTCCATCCAAAGGCCGCGTGGTAAGACCGGCGCCGGTATCGCTTAGTTCTATCAGTAAAT
>AUXO012012439.1_pt1 | contig 10642 bp, 7 predicted proteins | sample 768731 | NCBI WGS metagenome assembly AUXO01 (sample SAMN02715735, study PRJNA202380) | gut metagenome | biome: sheep rumen | host: Ovis aries | place: New Zealand: Palmerston North
CCACCAAGATTATAATTTTCTTTATTTCTTAATATTTTAATTGGTAGTTTACTTTTCTTTTTAAAATCTAAAACCACTTTTTCTGTATTATCAGTACTTAAATTATTAACATAAATGATTTCACTTATATACTTCATCACATTTTTATCTAATTGTTTTAATACTCTAGGAATTTGTTTTTCACAATTATATCCAGGAATAAATAATAATATTCTATCTTTCATTTCACACCATCCATATAAATTATAACATAAAAAAAGATAAAAGAATTATATAAAAATTTTTTTATCTTTTTTACTTTTACCATTGCTTTTATATTTTTCTATAAAAAATAATAACAAAATAAACCATGTATATAAATAAGCAAAATAATAATACATAAAGTATCCTGCTGGAGCTGTTAAAAAAACAATACCGCTTTGAATAATAATCGAAAAATTCAAAACTGTTAATAATAAGTTTTTATTTTTTATAACCATAAATGTTGAGATAAATATAATTATTATTGGTATTATTAAGCTACTTATAAAATGATTAATAGTATTATAAATATTAAACCTCGTTTTCCCTTCAATTAACCTAAAGGATTTGTTTCTTATCTTATTATTAAAAATTAATGATGTATCTTCTCTTCCGTATAATATTTCATCACTATTGCTGTATAAATCTATTGAAGTAAAAAAATCTTCTCTAATCGATACTGCTTCATCTAATGTTTTGAATCTACTTTGTAAAAATAGCCATTTGTTATTTAAAACAACCTTTATATATGTTTTTTTAAATTCTTCTAATTCTTTTTTATTATAATTCATTATACATGAGTTTTTTGACATCCAAACGCATGGTGTATCTCTATACGAATTATATTTTTTCATACTCTCTAAATCGAGAACTCTTCCAAGTATAGTGTATTCTTCATTAGATATTTTAAAATTTTTATCGTTTATCATATTAGAAATAGGAGCAATATATGTAGGTAAATTTCTTGAACTCTTTTCTATAAATGATAAATGTGATTCATGTATTTTTTGAGGTAATGACACCACTAAGCACATAGCTAATAATACAAAAAATAGTTTTAAGCATTCCATTCTTTTTAATTTATTTATAATTGTTATACAAATTGGAACTGTTAAATAAAGAACAATTGTTTCTAATCTTATTGTCAGTAAAAATGCACTTATTCCTAAATATAATAATATTCTTTTATTATCAATTCTTTTCTTTTCATAATAATCAAAAATTAGATTCCCAAATAAATATAAATATAATAATCCAACAATTATTGGCCTATTTGGATAATAATTATAAAAAACTGTATGTGGCAAAAACGCCAATATTAAAAGATAATAACCATACTTTTTTTTAAAAATCTTATTTGTTCTACATATTAATTCGGAAAAAACAAAAACACTTAATAACATTGTTAATATAACTGGAGAAGAAAAAACATGAAATATCATATATGAAACAATATAAAACACGCTTGTTAAATAGTTCAAATGATAATAGAAATCACATGTTTGAGCTTTTTCATATAAACTTATCAAATCATTTCCAAACCAGCTTCCCGGGAATAATAAAACAAACAATAAAATACTTGGGATTAATAATACCAAATAGATTTTTCTTTTTTCTTTATCATTAACAATATCTATCACTTTCATAATTAAAAATACAGATAAAAATATTGATATTATTTTACAAAAAATGTAGTTTCTTAAATTCAAACTATTAAAATCAAATATTGTTTTGTCTAGCAATAAAGTGGACAAAATTGAATAAATTACACTGATAAAAATAGAAATTTTAATGTCTTTTCTCATTATCTACCTCTAATCTTTTTATATAATTTAGATTTTACAATCATTCTCCAAATTTTATGTTTCCATAAAATTAATGAGAGAATTTCTTTTTTATAATTATAGATGTTGTTTCCATTTGTATCAGTACATTTTTGCCCATAATTTGCAATTTGATATTGTTCAATCATTTTGTTGTACCTATCTACAGTATTCTTTAATAATACTTTGATCTCTTTATCTACATTTTTTTTATCTATTTTTTCGCCTTCAATATGAATAGTATTATTATTAGACATATATTTTATAAATCTTTCCCAATTTTTCGTTTCTAAAAAAGAAGACAAATTATATATGTATGCTTTATCTATTAATTCATAATAATAAGAATTTATAAAGGGCATCAATACAATTACTATATCTTTTTTATCAATCATATTACTTATTCTTTTACATGTATCCTCATCGTTTATTTCGAATTCAACATATACCTTTTTTCCTTTATGAATGTTATATATTTTTTCTAACTCTACAGAATTTGATGATAGATTTGGAAATTGAATTGCATCAACTCTTCCCTTTATTTTTTTTAACGTTTTGGAAATTATTTTTTTTGTTTTTTTTCTATTCTTTGTAGCTATTGTCAATTCCCCGTTATCTTTTCTTCTATACCATTGTTCATAACATGCAATATGAACCGGATACTTCTTTTTTGAAATCATCTTTAACCAGAAATTCCAATCTTCATTAACGCCTTTTTCTTTTATTTCGTAGCCTTTTAATTCTACAAAATCCTTTTTTCTTATTAATGCCATTGCAATTAAGTTGTTCTGAATTTTTTCTACATCTGAATCAAACCATTTATTCCATAAGTATTGCATATTACCAAATCCTACAGTATCAGAGTATGCCCATGATGCTGTAGGATTTGTTTCTAATGCAGTAACAGTCTTTTCAATATATGTTTCTGAAATCAAGTCATCAGAATCAACAAACAGTAAATACTTACTATTCTTATCTGCCTTTGCTGCGCCATAATCTCTAGTAGCCGCCAATCCTTCATTATCTTTATGAAATATTTTTATCCTTTTATCAATTTTATCTATTCTATCTAAGATTTTTAAACTTTTTTCATCTGTTGAGCCATCATCAATTATAAGAATTTCATAATCCTGAAAAGTCTGGTTTAAAATTGAATTAATAGTTTGTTCAATATATAATCCATCGTTGTAAAAAGGAATAACTATTGATACATCAATTTTTTTATAACATGCAATATTGTAATTCTTTTTACCAGGCTCGTTTTTATAATTAAACTTTTTCATTTTATTTACTATTTTTTGTTTCCTTTATTCTACGCTTAAGTGTTTTTTTATCAAACAATACATAATACAATAATCTTTTTAATTTACCCTTTTTATTTAAATCAACAAATGGATTATAGTATAAATTTCCTACTTTCATTGGTTCGTCATCCATGCTATATAGTTCACCTGACACTAAAGTTGGTAATAAGTATTGATTTTTTGCTCTCAAATCATCTTCCATACTATCTATCATTCTAACTGATTCGTTAGATTTTATGTTATCTTCAAAATTAATACAACCTAGTACTTCTTTATCAAGCTTTCGAGAAGCATTCAAATACGCAAAATATGGTATATTTATAGAATTATTTTGATAGTATAAATATGGTAGGTATCTATTAAATAATTGCATAATATCATCTATAAATTCTAAAGATGCTTTTTGTATTGTTTCAATAATGTACTCACTTGCGTAATCATTACAATACTCTTCGAATATAGGATTTACCTTATTGCTATTTAAATCATATCCAATACATGAAGGAGCATTTTTAGATATCAACAATTCATAAGCATTACCTGTTATTGTTGGTTTGTAATCATAGTATGTATACAAATTAAATCTATTATTAGAATACTTAAGTGCCATATCAGAATTAATATTTAAGAAATAAGTATCAATATTCTTTTTACATAAATCTCCAATATAAAACTCAGGTCTTCCGCTATATCCAACATCAAAAACAGCTGGATTATCTCCAATAATATCCATAAAATATTTTTTTAATTTGTCTCTTTTTAACTCTTGTTTTTTCTCATCAAATAGTTCATCACCAATTATTTTCAAGAATGAATTGAAGGTTTCAATATCTTTAAATTTTTCTGAATAATTAATGTTATTCTTTTTACAAACACTTTCTATTTGTTTAATATCTACAACATCTTTTAAATATTTTTCAACTGATTTAGGTGAATGTTTTTCATAATTAACAATTTCAGTTAGCCTATATATATCTAATTTATTCTTTATCATTACTGGGATTAATGCTCTTCTTGAAACATACATATATTCTATTTTTGGAACTTTATTATATAAAGAAGATAGTTTTTTATACGCTTCCATAACTAAATATCCATCTCTAGCCATAAATGAAATTTTGTCATTTTTTCCACATGTATTTTTTAAAAGCCAATTTGATATTCCAAATAAATTCATTCCCAAACAATAATATCCAATTAAGAATGGGTCTGCATTGAAATCCGTATGTTTATTGAACGGTCTAAATGGATTATCAAAATACTTATTGGCTACAACTGCAAGCATTGATCTGATTCCAATAAATGACATTGCTTCTTTGTTATCAAACCAGAATGGCATGCTCGTATTAAACATTTGTCCTAGTGAATTTGTACATTTTGAGTCTAGGAAAATATTTGATGCTTTAGGAAAATAAATTGATTTTATTCCTTTTTCTTTAGATTTATCGACGTCAGAATACACATTATCACCTATATGTATCATTTCACTCGGTTTAATTTTCAAATCATTTAATACATATTCATATAAATTACCTGTTGCTTTTGTCTTAAAAATACTTGAGGATAAATATATTTTATCAAATTCATTATATCCATTTTTCTTTAGTATTTCTTTTATCGTTTTCTCAGGTAAGTATATATCTGATGTTACAATAACTTTTTTCCCTAGATTAATCGCTAATTTGTAAAGATCATAAGCTGTATTTCTTCTATAACACATTTCTATTTCAAGTTTTAATTCTTTTTCCATTAGTGATTCAAGTAATTTTGATTCAATTCCATATGTTTCGCCTATTGTTCTATATATTTGTTCAATAGTAACTTCTTCGATTTTATTATCTTCAACAAATTGCGTGTTTCTAGCCTTGATTTCACTAAGATATCTCATCTTAGAAAAATCTATTCCATAATTAACTTCTTTTCTATATTCAATATCAAGTAATTCAAATAAATCATAAGCATATAAGAATGGTCTAAAAATTAATGTATCAAACATATCAAAACTAACTACTTTCACATCAGGATTTGATATACTCTTTTTTACTTCATTCAATCTTTTATCCCACTTCGAAGCAATTGAAGAAAAAGCATTTGTAGATTTTAATGGTTTTATATCTTCACAATATATATCAAGTAATTTATATAATTCTTGTTTTTCCTTTTTATTTAGTCTTTTTGAATTAACAACGTATTCTTTATGCATATTTGCATATATACTTTTCCAATTTTCAAAATTACTCTTATATTTTTTTAATATATTTTTTTCTTTCAAGAATTCTTCTACAAACCCAAATGATGTAATTAAATCATTAATATTATTACGTTCCTTTGTAAAATTAATATCATCTATAGATGTAGATGTCACTTCGTGTTTACAATAGAATAAGCATTCATAATCAACTTTAGTTACTTTATGTGCATAATAAAATAATACAGTAGAGAACGCAAAATCTTCTGTCATCAAAAGTCTTTTATCTATTTTTTTATAATGAGGTTCTGCTTTCTTCCATATATCCATTTTATAAAGTTGATTACAACCTGTATGCCAAGAGAAATTATATCCTTGTTGTCTAAAGTATTCATCTAAAGGTTCGTTCCCAGATAATTCATTGTAATTTGTTTGGAATAAATTATAATATTCTTGTTTACCATTATCATACTCTAAAACAATATTACCCATTACAATATCAGAATCTGTTTCTTCAGCTTTTTCAACCATCTTTCTATAATAATCATAGGATACATAGTCATCAGCATCTAAAAACGAAATATAATCACCTGTAGCTGCTTCAGCTCCAGATAATCTTGCATGGAATAATCCTTTATTTTTTTCGTGTTTAACATATTTTATTCTATCATCTTTTTTTTGATATTTTTCTATAATTGAGTCACAATCACCTGGTGATGCATCATTTACTACTATTATTTCTAAATTTTTATAGCTTTGCTCAATTAAACAATCAAGCAATTTTTTTATGTATTTTTCGTTATTATAATTTGCAATTGCAATTGAAACTTTTTTATTTTCCATAAAACCTCCTACATTTGCTCCGCAAAGCCTTTTTGTAATTTATTAAAGATTGCTAAATTAATTACAAATATAACTAAACTTACGGAAAAAACTAAAGCTAGTCCTTTGAAATCTGGCATAGTATGATATATAAAAATACGTCTAAAGTCTTCTATAACATACGCAGCAGGATTTAATTTTAAAATCCATTGAAATGATTCTGGAACTCGTGAAGCAGGATATGCAATTGGAGTTGCATAAAACATCAATTGTAAAAAAACATTAATAAAATGTTGAATATCTCTAACATAAACTGTTACGCTTGAAACTAAAAGAGATACTCCAATTAGGAAAAAATATAAAACTAAAAGTACCAATGGATAAAACACAATATGCCATGAAAATCCAACACCTGTTGCTAAGACAAATCCAAGTATTATTACGGTAGAAATAAAAAAATTAACACATTCAGCTGTAACAACCGATATAGGTAATACTTCTCTTGGAAAATAAACTTTTTTAAGAATATTCCCATTTTCTATCATTGTAAAAGATGTACGGCTTATAGCTGTATTAAAAAAGGCCCAAGGAATTAATCCACAGCATATAAAAACGGCATAATTTTCTTCGTTGACGTTCAATATTTTTCCAAATACAAATGCATATACCGCAATTTGTAAAAGTGGATTAAGAAACGACCATAGTACTCCTAAAAATGAGTTTTTATATTTGCCTCTAACGTCCTTTTTCACGCTCGTTTTTAATAATTCACGATAGTTATATAAATTCTTAAAAATATTCATTTTATTTCCTCCATTATGCAGTTTCTTTTAAATATTCTTTTACAACATCTGCTGGTTTTCCATCCATTTTTATTTTTCCATCGCATAACCATATTGCTCTGTTGCATAAATTTTCTACTTGGTACATACTATGTGTTACGAAAACCATAGTTTTTCCTGAATTTCTTAATTCTTTCATTTTATTTAAACATTTTTCTTGAAAATGTTGATCTCCAACTGAAAGAATCTCATCTACAAGTAGAATTTCGGCATCTACATTTATAGCTACACTGAATGCTAATCTCATATACATACCAGAAGAATATGTTCTAACTGGATTGTCAATAAATTCACCTAATTCACTGAATTCAATGATGTCATCTAATCTAGCATCAATTTGTTCTTTGGTAAGTCCAAATATTGAAGCATTAAAATATATGTTTTCTCTACCTGAAAAATCAGGGTGGAAACCTGCACCTAATTCTAGTAATGATGTAAGTTTACCTCTAGTAATTATTTTCCCTTTATTTGGATAAATGATTTTTGTCATTAATTTTAATAATGTAGATTTCCCACTTCCATTAGTTCCAATTAATGCAACACATTCACCTTTCTTTATCTTAAGGTCAATTCCTTTTAATACTTGTCTCTTTTCTTTTCTATTTCTCTTAAACAAAGATAATATACTTTCTTTTAATGTATTTGATTTATCTAAATAAACATTAAAACTTTTATGTACATTATCACATATAATACTGTATTCTTCTTTATACATTTTCTCACCCAATAATCTCTTTCATTAGTTTTGTTTCTTCTTTAACACTTTTTTCAAAAATTTTACCGTATTCACTATGTTCTAATATTATTTCAGCTAATTGTTTAGAACAATCGACATCGTGATACCATTCTTTTTCCTTAATAGTATTTGGAACGTACGTAAGGTTTGTTGAATATAATCTATCAAACAATCCTTTATTATATGCCTCTTCTATTTTATCTATTCCATTAGAGAAAAGTGAGAATGTGCATACAAGTATAATCTTTTTTGCACCTCTTTTTTTCAATTCAGTTGCAACATCTATCATAGATCCACCAGACGCAAGCATATCATCAACAACAATAACTGTATAATCTTTTGGATCCTTACCTAAATAAATATGTTCAACAATTGGATTTTTGCCATTCACAATTTTTGTTAAATCTCTTCTTTTATAAAATAGTCCAACATCACAATGAAGTATTTCTGCATAGTATCTTGCTCTCTCCATTGCTCCCATATCCGGACTTATTGTTAACATTTTTGTTTTATCTATATCTTCATTTTTAAATATTTCTTTTATTATTGTTTCCGTAGCAAATACATTTTCAAATGGTAAGTTTGGTATTGCATTTGACACATTTGGATCATGACAGTCAAATGTTATGATATCATTGACTCCTAATTGTTCCAACTCTTGTAATGCAATTGCACAGTCTAAAGATTCTCTTTCTTTTCTTCTATGTTGTCTTGACTCATAAAGTAAAGGCATGATAACTGATACTTTAGAAAATCTTCCGTTTGCTGCAGATATAACTCTTTTAATATCTTGATAATGTTCATCAGGAGCCATATGATGGGCTGTACCATGAAAGTCATATGTTATGCTATAGTTTCCGATATCAGATAATATATACAAATCTTTGTTTCTTATTGATTCGTTAATATATAATTTTCCTTCTCCATTATTAAATCTACTTGCTTCCACACCAATCAAATAATCATATTTTGATTTAGATAACTTTTTTAAATGTTTTTGAACCTTTTCGCCTAATTCTTTACAATTATCGAACGCAATCACTTTTATATCATTCATTTTAAAAACCTCTTTATAATTATAACATACTTTATTCAATTAATGTTTAATTCTTATGAAAAACATTAATATTATGATAGTCATTTTTCATCAATACAAAACAAAAAAGATGGAATAGACCATCTATTTATTGCTACATTTTAATAATTTATTAACCATTTTCCATCTTTTACTATTTATTATTTGTCTATAATCTTTTTCTATTATCTTATACTCCTTGTTTAACTTACTATAATCACTATATAAGTTTTGAATTATTCTGTCTTTCTCTTTTATTAGTTTTGATGAATGTAATGTAACAAGGGTATCCATTAACATATCATTTTGTTTTTCACTTAACTTATAGTCTTTTTTAATCATTAGAATAGTAGCCTTTTTTAATTTGTTATTATCATTACTGATATTATCATCATTTCTATAAACAAGTTTTTCTTCTCTAAAGGTATCATCAGAATCTTGAAATGCTATATATTTACCAGTTGATTCTTTTATACCTACATTTCTTGCATAACATGCACCATGATTACCATCTAACTTAATATATTTAAGTCTTGAATCATCAATAGTTTTAATTAATTCTTCTGTTTTATCCGTCGAGCCATCATCCACAACTATTATCTCAATATCATCATATGATTACCCCAAAATACTTTTTATAGATTTAACAATTGCTTTTTCGCGATTATATGTAGGAATAATAACACTTATTTTGTCCATTTTTTCACATCCATCACTTTTGTATAGCACAATTATTCGTTAACATTATTTTATCATATTATTATTTATATTTATCTTTTTTTTTAATATATTTATATAAAATAAATATCACTAAACCAGCATCAAATAATGCTAACACTAAAATCATATAATTATACATAAAAATCCAATAATTTGTAGATAACAAATTTATCCAATCTATATTTTTCCAAACACTATACATAAATACATTATCGTGTATTATATAAATCATCAACGTAGATCCACCAAGATAGTTTATCACTTTATTATTAGGTATTTGCATTCTTTTAAACAATTCAAAAATACAAACAGCTATTACAATCGGAACAAAATAATTGTTTTCGAATTTTAAGATTCTTTGTGCAAAAGCATTATTATTTTCTAAATAATTTGTATTAATAATAGTACTTGTTAAATTATAATTAGATAAAATTATAAAAACAAATATTATAAGAATACACATTACAAAAGAAAGTGTTTTCATTTTTTTAAATGGATTGTATTTTTTAATAAATCCACCTAACGAATACAACATTATACCTGTTGTTAATAGCAATAAAGATCCAGATAATCCATTAATCAATCCCGCAGTATAACAAAATTGTGTTATTGCAAATAAAACTACCAAATAATTAGAGTATTTTTTTCGATTAAGACTATTGAGAAATTTATTTAAAAATAAATATCCAGATACCATTACAGCAAAATAGTATCCTATAAACCACGACCCATCATTAAAAAAATTTAAATCTATTAAACTAATAGATGATAAATCGTACAATCTATATACAATTGTTGAAATTGTAATTAATACTACTGTTGCATATAAACTTTGATCCACTAGTTTCTTTGCAATTTTCGATAAATTTATATTTTTTCTTTCCACCATAAAGTATCCAGATATAATAATAAATAAAGCATTAGCAATTTGTCCAAACGGTGATATGATATCAAATAAAATTAGTCTTTTATAAAAATGAGGTTCAATGAAGTATAAGGTATCATTAGATAATTGAACACTAATACAATGACACCATATATGATAAATAATTATCATTATCATGGCTACTATACGTAATAATTCAATATTACTACTTCTCTCTTTTTTCAT
>AUXO013077032.1_pt1 | contig 10642 bp, 3 predicted proteins | sample 768731 | NCBI WGS metagenome assembly AUXO01 (sample SAMN02715735, study PRJNA202380) | gut metagenome | biome: sheep rumen | host: Ovis aries | place: New Zealand: Palmerston North
CTGCTGCTGAAGATGATGCTGCTCTTGCTGCAGATGACCCAGCTCTTTAATTAGAGTTTAAGGTTTAATAAAGGTGGTTGAAAAACCACCTTTTATTTTTAAAATTGTACTAATTATGTTAATATGAAAATATAAATACCAAAGGTTGCTTGGATTTATAATTTTCAAAAACCAAATAAAAAATGACATATATTCTTGCATATCTTTTTAAAGAATGACAAATATATAGTCGAGGAGAAAAATATTATGGTTAAAGGTTCTTATTACATTAACGACAATGGTCGTGTTCAGAAAGGCGAAATTAATGACAAAAATGCCGATGCTATTCTTGGTTCATTTCCATCACTTACATTTGCAGATGCTCTTGAAGATTTGTTTTTAGGATCAGGTGATCTTGCTCATGACTTTTTAGGTCTTGCACCTCGTAAGACTAATCGTCTTGCTTGTAGTGGAGCATTCCCACCTTCTTCTAAATATGTTGACCCTGAAACAAAGGAATTGCGCATTGGTATTGCTGCTTGCGGTGTAAATGAAGATGAGTTCAAAGCTGAAATCAATGGTAATAATATTGAAGTCCAGTTTGGAAGAAAAGCAGATAAAGAAAAGATGTATGATTATAAGGGATTGAAACTTGTAACAGATGAATGTCTTTCATTCTCATTTGACCCAAGATTTCATGACCCATCTACAGCTGAATGTACGTTAAAAAATGGTCTTCTTACTATCACTCTTCAACCTCGTGAAGAAGTAAAGCCAGTAAAGAAATTACTCGGTGGAACTCTTAAACTTGAGGATAAAACTGAAAAGGAAGAGTAACAAGATAATTTGTTTAGTTGAAGCAACCACAATTAAATAAAAAAGGAGCAGCTTTGCTGCTCCTTTATTTTTATAAATCATTATTAGTTGTCGTTACCAACCCATCTAAGATTACAAATTGTGTCTGTATCAAATGTAAATTGATTTTGGTCAATTGAATTAAATACTAAGTTCAATCCAATATAAGAAGGTGTATAAGTCACAGAAGCCTTAATTCCACCTTCAACCCCACCAGGCTGAGTAACTGTTGGGTCTGGAGCTAATATCCATACTCCTGAACCATCTTCATTTTCTGTTTTTGAAGTAATTACCCAATAATAATCAGCTACTTCAGATGCTCTTAAAATAATTCTTCCTGCATAGTTTGAATAACCGTTTGCATCAATTTCCCATGTCCATCCTCTTGAAACGTCCATATAGCGACCATTTCTAATTACAGGCTGGAATTCATATTTAGCATAGTATGTTACTAAAGTTGAATAAGGGTCATAAACATCAATTGTTGAAATTTTATCTGTTGAAACTAAAGTACCACCATTATCTGGGTCACCTTTATACCAACCAGCAAATTTCCATCCAAATGGCTCATAAGCTGAGAAAATTACATCTGTACCATTATTTACTGTAGCGTGCTCAGGTGTAGCATATGCACCAGAGTCAACTGCTCCAGAAGGTGTAATTACAGTTGTAAAACCAACCATGTGAACAGGAACTGAAACAGCAACAGAACCTTTAACATATTTAATCATTGTTGGCTCAAGAGACTCTTGACCAAAAACACCTGGCATTGTAAGAATTTTTGCAGCTTCTTTCATTGAGTTTGCAACTACTGAAACAGGATAATCTCCTTCAGATGTTGAAAAATAACCAGTATATTGATTTAAGGTTCTAACTTCTTGTCCACGTGGACGACGAATCATGTTTGCTTGGATATCACGCATAGTAATATCAGCCTGTCCATCTCCATTAATATCAAATCCACCAGGATTATATGTACCTGGGACAAAATTTATAGGATTTCCCATGTTTATTCCTCCAATAAATTACTTAGTAAGTCAACTTAAAAAAGAGAATCGCTTATTGTAAAAAATCAAATAAGTGATTCTCTTATTGTAAAAAACTCTAACTGTAGATTAAATTAAATTCAACTTCAGAAATATGCTTAATATTCATATTATTTACTTCAGGTTTTATAGCTTCTTTAGGATTAGAGGTTTCTCCTACATCAAAAGTTACTTTAAGGTCTGAAGCACTAATATTTTCATTTGTAACAAATATATCTGAATTCATAATAATGTCTCGCATAAAGTCTTCATCAATTGTTAGTTTTCTTGTTTTTGTAATTTCACTAGCAACATTTGGTAAACTATAAATAACATCGCTTGTAACAACTTCATGGTCATTTAATATACTATTACTTGTTGTAGCAAATATTCTATTTCCATTAATTATACGAGGTAAAGCACTTTGATTTTCTTCTTCTGTTATTTCCAAAGAATATAATGCATTTCTATAAATCTTTAATCCTTCATAAGTAAATGTAAAGACAGTTGATGAGAATTCTCCACCTACTAAAGTATTTGTTTCATCATAATATGATGGATTTGCATATGTTACAGAGAATGCCAAATCTAGAGTAGGAATAATCTTAAGTCCATTAGGTAATTCATCAAATGCTTGTCCACTTATGATATTCTTTTTAATAGTACTTATAACAAATCGTTTACCATTTATTTCAATCTTAGGGAAAACACCATCAATATATATAGACTTTAAGCTTGCAGAGCCATAATTTTTAATAATTCCAGGGTCACAATGATAATCTGTATAAATTGGTTTATAACTCATTCTTTGAGATTGCAATTGTGTATCAGGCTTAATATCTAATGAAACTAATGGTAATGGAAGTTGTTCACCTCTTAAATAAGCTCCTTCTTTAATCTCAATCTTATCACCAATAAACATTTTATTTTGTAATGGATTACCAATTAAACGTCTATGTTCAACTGTTGTTTTAAGATTATTATGATAAATTCCGCCATTTACTTCATATGATTCAATTTCTTTTCTAATTGAAAGACCATCGGCAGGTTTTGTATAAAGATAACTAAACTCAGGAATTACTTCCATATAAATATATGGTGTAGATTGATGTCCCGTAAAGTTTTCAGTTCTATCATACTGTGAGTCATATTTTTCAATATTGAATGCCGTTTTATCACTCTTAACAGAGTCAAATTCTCCAATTGTAGGAGTTTTAAGAATAGTATCTGTTATCAATTTTTTAATACAATCATTCATTGTTTTCTTAAGTTCTGTTTCAAAATTAGAAATATTTTTGTCCAATGCAGTTGTATTAAAAGTTTGTAAACTTAGTTTAGTGTCCAAATCATTTGTGGCAGTTGTAATTGCATTAAGTTTATTATTTAAGTCTGTCAATACATTTGCTATAGCAGCAAATTTAGTATCTAAACTTGTAATTGAATTATCAACAAGAGTGTTTTTAGAATCCAAATCTGTCAAAGATGTATCAATTGCAGTAATTTTAGCATCCAAGTCTGTAGTTGAAATTGCATTTAATTTTGTATTTAAAGTTGTAATAGCATTACTTGCCTCAGTAACTTTTGAGTCAAGCGTTGTTGTATTATTTGCAATAGCTGTAAGTTTCTCTTCTAAATTATCAAAAGTGATTGCAGAAATACTTGTAACTAAATCATTATTAGAAGTTGTTACTTCACTTAATGATGACGTTACTGTACTTATAGCATAATTAATATCATTAAGCGAGAATTCAGGAAGAGATTCTCCTTCTTCTAAGAGACCTTCTAAATAAGTTTTAATAACTACAAAACTATTATATATTTTAGTTAAACAATCTTTAGCATTTGAAATTGCAGAAGTATTTTTATTTATAACACTTTGTGCTGATGAAATAGCCGTTTTATTATTAGACAATACTGTCTTAATAGAATCTAAGGCGTCTTTATCAGCTTTAATTGTATTAACTGCAGAATTTATGGCTGCTTTATTAGCCTTAATTGTGTCTGCTGCAGAATTTATTGCATTTATATTAGCTTTAATGACACTTGCTGCTGATTTTATAGCGTCTTTATTTGCTTTAATAGAACTTGTAGCAGAACTTAATGCATTTCTATTTGCTTTAATAGATCCAATTGCAGAATCAATAGTATCTTTGTTAGCCTTAATAGTATCAGTCGCTGAGTTAATAGCAGCAGTATTTGCTTTAATTGTACTAGATGCCGAATTAATAGCATTGATATTAGCTGTTATTATACTCTTATATGTGGTCATTATATTATTAAAGCTTGTTGAATAAGAGTCAACACCATAAGTATTAGCTTCTGGTAAAGTTTTAAGAATATCTACATTACTAATAGAAGACCTAAAAGATTCTATTCTTTCATCAACTTTTGCAAAATCAGTATGATTATCAATATAAGTTGTTCCATCAATAAATATTGGTTTCTTTCTCTCAATCCTTGAAAGGTCTTTTAAAACTTTATCGCTATGGTCAAAGAAAAGCTCAATATAATTTTTAATTGTAGAAATGTTCTTTAATAATTTTTCATACCTTGGGGCATCCAAAGCAAGAAGCATTCTATCAATGTTGTTATAATTATAAATTTCTTTAAGCTTAAATTGATTTACATCTTTTTCAGAAAGAGTACTTACATGAAGGCTTAATCCACCCAATCTATTGTCATAGAAGAAGCCATTTAATTCTTCAGTATATCCAAAATAAGCTTCATTCATTAAACCATAGGTTGTTTCCAATTCAGGATGTCTTGTAAAACCACCAGTAATATTTTCACCACTCGCTAAAATGCTTCTTGCAAAAAATTCAGCATCATCGAAAACTAATCCTTGATCGATTAAATCATAAATTATTGCAAGTTTTGAAGTTGAGCATACTGGCGTTGAAAGAACTGTTGCAGCATTAGCAGCATCATTGTTATGAGCGGCAATTTGATTATATTGTAATGTTCTAAGTTCATAAAGAGTTTTATCAACATTAGATGTAAGAGTTACAACAGGTATTTGCATATTATTTGTTGCAACCAATAAATCATCTAAGTTCAATTCATATTCTTTAATTGCATTATAATCTAAGCCACATTTTGTTCCAATTGTGCTATCACCATTGAGGAGTAATTTAAACTCTCCAACAGTAATATCAGGAAGATTATCAACATCTAAAATTGAAATTCTTGAAACAGGATTTGTTTTAATATTTAAAAATCCAAAATTACCTGTGCCGGACTCATCAGAAACAGTTCTATTTATATATTTATTAATATCATTTTTTGCATATGTAAGACTTTCTTGCATCTGACCATGTGTATTTATTTCTGCTGGCCAAACAACTTTAAGACCACAATTATCAAAGTTATTTACAAGAGATCTTGTATCTGCAATTCCATTTTTAATTACATTTTTTGGACTATATGATGATAAATCTACTTCTTCTGGTAAATTATTGAATGCTTTATAAGCTTTTATATTATAGAATACTATATTTCTAGAACCATAAGCCGCAGCCCTAGCATAATCAATTAATTCATAATCATCCCATTTTATAATTGCGGCTTCTTCATTTGTAGAATCATCATTATAGTAATATGCAAGAACATCTGGTATAGGATAATTTAATCCCATGAGATATTTACATCTTGCTAAGAAAATAGTTTGATTATATAAATCAGGATTTTCCCAATCAATAATTTCATCTTCTTCACTGCCTATAGAAGAATAAGCATAAGCTACTATAGCTGAAGCTAATAAGTTTTGTTGTATTTGTCTCATCTCTGATGTAGCTAATGCAGTAGGTTCAACTCCAACTATAAAGAATCCTAAAGATTCATCATTAAGATTTGGAAGACCATTTGGAAGTAATGCCAAGTCTTTATAATGATTTCTAATAGATTCTGCTGTTGCAACACATGTACTACATCCTGAAACAGGTACCTCATATTCATTTGAAATAAATAAAACTTTATATACCGTAAAATTATTTTGGGTTGTAAACTCTCCAGTCTGTCTACATTTTTGATATACAACTTGTTTTCCATCTGGACATTGTTTTGTTGACGTCGAAATATTTTCTTCAGTAAAAGTAATATCTCCTACTAATGTTGAAGTCTTATATCCATCATAGTTATTAAGGTCATTTTTTATGCGTTTTAATTTTGTATAAGTATTATTACCATTGATATTGTCTCTAGAACCACCTTCTGGAGGATCATAAGACTGTAATAAATCAAAAAACTCTTGAATTTCTGAGAGAGTAATATCTTCTACTACTCTTAAAGATTTTATTTCAGAAACAATTGTTCCATAAGAACCTATTTGCTTATAATCATTGACAGGTCCAACCATAGATGGAGTAATTGAGAACTTAGAAAGTAATTTTAATTGGTCATCTGTTAATGAGAGATGAGTATATTTATCAATAGAATTAATGGCCTTTGTCACACCTTCTTCAGTTGAAATGTCAATGCTCAAAATATATTCTTTCAAGAAGAAGTCACCATAAAGTTTATAAGCTTTATAAGGGTCAGTAGTCAAAAGATTTTTAAGGAGTTTTAATTTTCCCTGTGTCATCAAGAAAATAAACTTCTTATAAATTTCTTCGCTATCTGGTAGTAAATAAGTATAAATATCTTTACCACCTAAGTCAATTTTAATAGAAATATTGTGACCATCTTTAAGACCATTCTTTGTTTGTCTTTCTTTGATTATTCTTGTTTTCCAAGTTTCAGCTGCCTCGCCTCTAGAATAATCATAATATTTATTATTATAATCACTGAGAGAATCTGCTACGTCTTCATTAAAATTTGACTCATAGAAGATATGCTTAAATACATCAAAATAAATACTACCTAATTCAGTAATTTTATTATCTCTTGTTAAAAATGCCGAATATATTTTTCCGTCTTTAGCGTCTATACTCTTTGTTTGAGATAAACGTTTGATTTCATAAGTATAATCAGCTTCATAATCATCAACAATAAATGGCAAAAGCCAAGTCATTTTAGAACTAAATGTATGATTTTTATCAAAACAAGAGTATAAGAATGATAACTTTGAAATTGTATCAAAAGTGATACCTTCTAGAGATTGAGAACTAAATGAACTTAAAATTCCAGATTCATTATTATCATAAATACTAGCACTATCATCCAAACCATAAGTTTTCTTAGCAAAGAAATTATACTCAAAATCTATTTCCTTAAATGATTGATCATTATATAATGGCCACATAAAAGGATATCCATAATATTTTGATTCAACTGTTTTTTGAATATAATATTTATTTTTTCGATATGAAGCTTCATTTAAGGTTGTTTCGATATAATCTCTTTTACCATTATTTATAAAATATCTTTGATTTGGGTCAAAATTGTCACTTGATATTTCATAAACAGTTTTTGTACTTGGAGTACCTGTTTTAAGGTTTGTATATGTATATCCGACAGAATCAGAACAAACTGATTTATAACCTTTTGTATTTTTTACGAAAATAATCTTATCAGCTTCAATAAAACTTCCTTCATAAGTTTTTGTCTCAGATAATTCATATTCGTTATAGTCGTTTATGTATTTAAAGAAGTCATATACATTATAACAATAATTTGAAATGTTTAAGTCATTTTTTGTAATTACAAGCTGCGCTAAATTACTTCCTCTATCATCAGTTGTTTCTTTAATAAGATTAAATCTTTCATTAAAGTTTTTATCACTATAATCTTCATATTTTGTTTCTAGATCTTCCAAAGAATAATAATTATAAAAATTTTCTATTACAAATCTATCAACTATAGAGAAATAATTGCTATTAGGTAAATAAGCTTTTGCTAAATCTAGAGCTGGAATTCCTGTAGATTCTGCTAAAATAAGTGATTTTTTAAGATAACCCGATGTTCTTAAAAGACCAATATTATTGATATAATCCATATCAGACTCATAATTTATATCAGTTTCTACATATTTATTAAAATCTGCACCATGTATAATTCTCTCTAATTTAAGAATTTTATTGTATAAGTCTTTACTAGATAAACCAATTAAACTTAATAAAGACATATAGTTTATATGAGAATTTACATAAAGGAAATTTTTATATTCACTTAAAGCATTTCCATCAATAGAATATTTATTGCCCTCTAAATTATTACCTTTCTCTTCAAAAATATATTTATTTTCAGAAGCTTCATCTGTTGTTAAGATAGAAATAGTAGGTTTTGTCTGAGCAGAGTCACCGGCATACTTTATGTGTCTAAAATAATATGTGTCTAAAATCTCAATGGCTGAAACACCTTTTCCATTTAAGTATTCATTAAAATCTGATGTATTTTTAGAAACATTATTTTTTATATAATTTAAGTTTTGAGGACTAACATCATTCATTGACGATTTTCTAGAAATAAGAATTGGTGCAAAATATGAGTTTAATTCTGTAACCATATCTGAGAAATTATATTCCCATTCAATAGTATTTCCTATTGTTCCATCATTTTTAATTACCTGCTTCTTATCTCTAAAAATAGGTGTATTTGTAGAACCTCTAATTTGAGTGGTTAAGTTTATTATTTTTCTGCTATCTTCTGTAGTAAGCTCTATTTTACCATTTCTTCCAGATTCATTAAAATCTAATCCAGAAGTTCCTTCTTCATCATTTGTTTGATTTGGACTAAACAACTTAGAAGGTGAGCCAAAATAAATTGCATTCTCAGTAATTAAATTACCAGTATTACCATCGACGTAAGGAGTCCATGGATTATCAACAGGATATTGATTGAGATATACAGCATTATATTGAGTTGGGCGTCTTCTTACAGTGACTAATAAGGTTTCTTCCGGGTCTGTTGTTTTTAATTTATCTCCAGCTGTAATAATACAAAGTCCATTACAATCTTTTGCTTCTTTACCGGCTGGAATTGTACTCATATATAAATATGTAATACCATTATTTTCATATAAACACCATTCATAACCACACCATTTTCCATTTGCATTTTGATAGAAGCCTGGTGAGAGAATTTGACCTGTACTTTTAATTTTTACAGAAATGTCATAAGTTTCAATATTTGACCCATCTCTATCCATGTAATTACCAATTGCTACTAATCGAGTAATATTACAAAATAAAGTAGAATCTTGTCCTTTTCCTCCTAAAACATAATCATTTTCATCTGAGAGAGCCTTTATTTTAAGTTTATATGTTTCTTCTGGCCAAATACAATCTTCATCTGTATTTGTTGCATCTGTAGTAAACTTTATCTGACAAGCCACTTGTCTGATATTATTATCTGCAAAATTTCCCACAGTATAGTAAAGATTTCTAAATCTAAAGAATGTATCAGGACTAAAAATAGCAACTGTTGTACTAGAGTCATAAATATCTGGTGACCAAGATTTGCCATTAAAATCTTCTAATACTCTAGAAAAAATAAATTCACCATTTATTTTGCGACCAAATTCAAAAATATCCTTAGAATAACAACTTCTAACTAAGTCTGACCAGTCTATACCACTTTTATCAATATTGTCATTTTGTACATAATTTACTCTATGTATAGACTCATCAATTAAAGCATAACCAATATCTAAAAGAGGCTGATCATTTGAACCAAAAACAGGCTTAATTGTGCCTATTTTATCTCCTGTCTGCTGGGTTTCAACAGGGTATCTACAATCTACTAAGAAATCTTGAACTTCCCCAGAATAAGACTTAAAAATACCAACTTTTATTTCGTAGTCTTTTGCTGCCTTAAATGCAATAGAACCATTACTTAATAAACCAATTTTTCCTACATTTGAAGTACTAAAACCGAAATTACCACTAACAAGACCCATTCTGGTAAGTGTAATTTTTTGATTTTGAATAGAACTTAAATTACAAACGCCATTATTAGATTTAATTAAAATAGCTCCTACAGGTGAAGACTCAATATCTGATGTAACTGATTCATCATTGAAGATGATTTCTCCAAGTCCATCTCTATTTATTTTTACAAAGAAAAGACGATCATAGTTACTTTCAACCGAACTTGGACTTATTACAGGTACCATCTGCACAGTGAATTGAGATGTATCTTTAACGCCTCTATCATCACCACCCGCTTGAATATGAATAATAATTTTCTGTTGATTTTCTCTTATTTCTGTAGATTTAGGCGCAAATACAAGCTTACCTACTGACATGATATTTCCACCTGAAACTTCATCTACATTTAAGGTATATGATCCATTACTAGTAATGTAAACTGTTGAACCTACATCTGAGTCTGTCCAATCAAAAACTGTATTATTATTTGGGTCAGTATGATAAGGTGGAAGCCAATATTTAGAATTATTTTTATTTTTTAATTCATAAACTATTTCACCATTATTCTGCGCATGAATAAAATTATTTTTTGTGCCATATTCAATAGCAATACCAATAAAAGAGGAATTACTAAGTGAATTAGTTGGCATTATAGTTCTTTCACGAACACCTCCATTAGAAATGTTATGCTCTTGTGAATAATCTGTTAAAGATATTGGCTGACCAAATTTTATTTCTTTACTTGCTTTATATACAGGAAGAGGATTAATCCATGAAGGAGACTCATTCGCATCTGTACTATATCTAAGTTGTTTATTTTGTGGGCGAATCCACATATTTCCAGGTTCATTTAATTTTTCAACTGGAATATTGAAATTATTATCCATATATCAATTAGTTTACTTCAATGTATTTTAAAAACTCTTGAAACTGGTCACTGCTAAATTATATTTAAAGATGACCACTTTCCAGACTTTT
>AUXO016295870.1_pt1 | contig 10642 bp, 10 predicted proteins | sample 768731 | NCBI WGS metagenome assembly AUXO01 (sample SAMN02715735, study PRJNA202380) | gut metagenome | biome: sheep rumen | host: Ovis aries | place: New Zealand: Palmerston North
AAATTAATTTGTAAATTCTAATTAAAAAAATATTTAAATAAATAATTATTAAATAAAATATCTACAAAATTTAATATATTAGTTAATTTTATTCTTTTTAAAATTATAATATGTTATAATTCATCAAGAGAAAGAAGGTATAAAATTATGAATTTAAAAGAATATAAAACAAAATTAGGTAAATTATCAATAAATGAACAAAAATTAAGAGATTTATATTTAAGAGATTTAGCCTTAGGCAAAATACAAGGTCCACCTACTAAATATCCAAGTTTAAATAAAAGATATTTATCATTTTATGATGAAAACAATCTTACATTTATCCCCAATCCAGATAATATTACAAAATCTCTAGAAGAAAATAATAAAAATCATTTAGATAGTGTTGCATTAGAATACATAAAAAATAAAATTACATACAGAGAATTAATTGAAAACAAAAATGCTGTTGTAAAAGCATTAATACACAACAATATATCTCAAAATAACCGATTATCCGTATGGATGTTAGCAATTCCTGAAACTATGTATATATTATATGCACTTGGACATATAAACGCAGCAGGTAACTTTTTTCCTATTTGGCTTGATTATGATAATATGATAAAAGACTTAACTGCTAGTAAAAGTAAAACATTAATAGTTTTAGATAAATTATTAGAAAATGAAAAAATACACAATGTAATAGATAAAGGTATTAAAAATAACTATCTAGAAAAAGTAATAATTGTTCCAGCAACCTATTCTGCTTTTAAAAATAAAATACTATCGAAAATACAAAAAAAGAAAGATTATGGTAAAGAATATATTTATTGGGACGAATTCCTAAAAGAAGGAGAAAATGAAAAATTACCACCTATTTCTGATTATGTCCCTAACCTCCCTATTGTAACTGTTTATTCTTCAGGAAGTACAGGTATCCCTAAAGGTATCCTATTATCACACGAATCATTACTTTTACCATCACAAACATATAAAACTTTAGGTTTTGATTTATCTCCAGGACAAAAATTTTATCAAGCAATCCCTACTTCTGCATCTACTGGTTTAATTGCTTTAGGTACAAGTCCATTAAATCATGGCAGCATTATTTTTCAAGACCCACGTTTAGAACCAGAATTATACATTAAAAATATCGGAAAAAAGAGAATTAACTGGGCAGTTGCAACTATTGGTTTATACAATAATGGCATCGAACAATTATCTAATAAAAAACTATTTAAAATCAAAAACAAACTAGGTATATACTCATATGATCAATTAACACATATTCTAATTGGTGGAACAGCCATTAGCGATAAAAACAAAAAAGCACTTTCCAAATCATTTGAAAAGATTGGAAGTACAGTACCAGTAGAAGATAGTTATGGAGCTTGTGAAAATGCAGGAATTATATCTTTTGAAGGAATTCCATTACCTGGAGTTGACATTAGAATTCTTGATGAACAAGGAAACGAACAATATTATAATAAAAGAGGCTATATAGCATTTAATTCTCCATTCAGAATGCTTAAATATTTAAGTAAAGAAGAACTAAATAATATCGTACAAACAAAAGGAATTGATAATATTCATATTTCAGAAAAATGTGGGTATATTATTATGGAAGATGGAGAAAAGCTATTAATTACAGGAGATATAGGATACTTCAATGACGAACATAAATTAATCATTTCAGGACGTGCTAAAGATTATTCAACTATTAATGGTAAAAAAGTATATAATTTTGATATAGCTGATGCCATCAGAAAAGAACCATTAGTAACAGATTGTGAAGTATTTAGTAATATAGACAATAATGGTAATGAATATCTTTGTGCACACATAACATTAGAACCAAATGAAGAAGATGAAAAAAATATATTAAAAAGAATTCAGAAGACTATTTTTAAAGAATTAAAAGATATAGATTTTGTGCCAACCCATTTTAAAATACGTGATAACTTTCCTATTGCAATCAATACCAAAAAGGATTTTAATTTGTTAAAACAAGAAAAAAATTATACCATTATAGATTCTAACGATTTAATTACACATAAAACAAAAACATTAAAAAAGTAATACAATGATATTACTTTTTTTATTGTAACAAAGAATAAGTAATGATATAATATACATGATAGGAAGTGTATAAAATGAAATTAACAAGACTATCTTTCGTAACCATTACATGTATAATATATATGACAGCCTTAATCATAATATACTACTCAAAAGATAGAATAAAAAACGAAGAAAACAAAATATATAAAAAAATGATGATTACAAATCTAATTGGACTATTTTTACAATTAGGATGTAGTATAGTATCTACACAATATAATAGAATACCAACAATTATATCAAATTCAATCCTAAAATGTTATTTAGTCTATTTCATTATATTTGGTACATTTCTAATGTGGTATGTTGTAACAATCGCAAAAGAAACAAAAATAAATAAAGAGAAATTCTTAAAAATTACATATGTCATTGCTATGATATGGAGCCTAATCACATTAACATTACCGATATCACTCCATTTTGACGTAACAAGCGACATAGCATACTCCTACGGAAGTTCAGTAGAATTGGCATACAAATTTGGCAGCATCTCCACAATATTTATTATGTTCTTCATAATTATTAACTTTAAAAAAATAGATAAAATAAAAATAATCCCCTTAATTATATATATATTTTTAGGAATGGTAGCCGTAGGAATTCAACATTACAACCCACAAATTGTAATTATCTGTTATGTTGAATCATTTGTATGCTATTTAATGTATCACACAATAGAAAATCCTGATATGAAGTTAATTAACGAATTAGAACTTGCTAAAAACAATGCTGAAAAAGCCAATCTTGCTAAAACAGAATTCTTATCAAGCATGTCCCATGAAATTAGAACACCATTAAATGCCATTGTAGGTTTTAGTAATGCTATTTTAGAAGATGAGAAAATAACAGAAGCACAAGAAGAAGCAAGAGATATCGTAATGGCTTCGCAAAACTTATTAGAAATCGTAAATGGAATACTAGATATTTCTAAAATTGAAGCAGGTAAAATGGAAATTGTAGAAACAGAATATAATTTAAAAGAAATGTGTAATAACATTGTAAAACTAATAACACCAAGAATATTAGAAAAACCAATTCAATTAAAAGAAACTTACTCTAAAGATTTACCAGCTATTCTATATGGGGATATGGGTAAAATAAAAGAAATAATTACCAACATAATGACAAATGCAGCAAAATATACAGATGAAGGATCTATTGAATTATCCATATCATGTATCAATCAGAAAAAAATATGTAAATTAATTATATCTGTTGAAGATACAGGAAGAGGAATTAAACCAGATAAAATTGATAAACTATTTACAAAATTCCAAAGATTAGAAGAAGATAAAAATACAACATTAGAAGGAACAGGTCTAGGACTAGCCATAACAAAAAGTTTAGTAGAAATGATGGGTGGAAAAATAGTTGTACAATCTAAATATGGAAGTGGCTCTAAATTTACAGTATTCCTTTCTCAAAAAATAGTTTCTATGGAAGAAAAGAAACAAACAGAACCTAAAACAAACAATACTAAAATAAAAGATTACCACACTAAAAAAATATTAGTAGTAGACGATAATAATTTAAATTTAAAAGTAGCTGCAAGATTACTAGAAACATATAAAATAAAACCAGATACATGTACAAGTGGTAAAGAATGTTTAGAAATAATAAAAGAAAAGACATATGATTTAATACTATTAGATGATATGATGCCAAAAATGAGTGGCTCAGAAACCCTAATAAAAATAAAAGAAGAACACAAAGAGTTTAAAACAAAAGTAGTTGTTTTAACAGCAAATGCCATCTCAGGAATGAAAGAAAAATACATAAATACTGGATTTGACGACTATTTAGCAAAACCAATTGAAAAAGATGAATTAGATAGAGTTTTAAATAAATTTTTAAATCAATAATATTTACCTATTTGTTAATAAAAAACTACAAAATTAATAAAAAATATGTTATAATTAAAAAAGTTAAAGGAGGAAAAAAAGATGCATATCATAGAATTAACTGAATTACAGTTTAAAAATTATTCAAGATTACATAGCAAAAAAAATTATAAACAAAGTGTAGAATATGCCAAATTAAAAGAAAACGATAATTATTTTCCTCATTATTTAGGTTTAATAGATGATTTTGAAAATGTTCATGCAGCAACTCTATTATTAAGTAAGAAAATAAATAATAAACAAAAATATGGATACATACCAAATGGATATCTAATTAATTTCTACAATTTAGATTTGGTAGAAAGCTTTACAATAGAATTAAAAACTTATTTAAAAAAAGAAAACTATATATATATAAGAATTAATCCACAAATTAATTATCAAGTATATAACAGTGACTTTATTTTAAAAGAAAATAATAGTAGTATTTTAAATGAATTTAAAAGAATGGGATATGTACTAATACCAAATTCTGAAAAGTATAAAATGATATTAAAAACAGATAGCATATCTAACACCTATAAAAACTTCAAAAGAAGTTTAAGAAGAACAATAAATGATTCCCTAAAAAAAGGAATCACCATACATCAAGGAACAACTAATGAAGATATGAGAGAATTTTTAAATTTAATTGATAACAAAGAAAGATATACACACATGATAGAATTATTTGAAACTCCCTATAACAAATTTACATTCTATTTAGCAAAACTAAATCCCAATACCTATATCAATAATTATAGATATTTATTAAAAAAAGAACAAACAAATAATGAAATATTAAATCAAAAATTAAAAAATCCTAATTATAAGAAAACAAAAAAATTAATAGAAAAAAAGATTATATCAGATAAAGTAATTAATACCTATAAAAATGAAATTATAAGAGGAACAGAATTTGCTAAAAAATATCCAAACGGAGTAACAATATCAACTGTAGCAATCATTACAAATGGAAAAGAAGTATCATTTGTAAAAGAAAGTTATAACAACGAATTCAAAGATATAAAAAGTATCCCTATCATTAAATGGGAAATTATAAAACAACAAATTACTAATGGATACAAATTATTTAATCTAGGAGATGTCACCATCACTAAAAATCAAATTACCAAATCAGGATATAATGGAGAAATTATAGAATACTCTAATAGTTTTGATTTAATCATTAATGAATTATTTTATAAAATAAATGGATTAACAAAAAAGATGCCAAAAAAAGAAACTAAAGATTAGTTTCTTTTTTATATCTCTAAATTATGATAAACTTCCTGAACATCATCCAAATCTTCTAAAGCCTCAATCAAAGACATTACCTTAGAAGTAGTCTCTTCATCTAAACTAATATAATTATCAGGAACATAAGTAACAGATGACATAACAAACTTATCATACCCTAATGAAGCTAAACCATCCTTTACTTCCAAGAAATCATTAGAATCTGTAACAATTTCATATCCATCATCACTAGATACAAAATCAAGAATAGGAAGTTCCAAAACATCTTCCATTAATTTATTTTCATCATATTCCTTATCTAAAACAATGACACCACGTCTTTTAAACAAATAACTAACAGAACCATCGGTACCTAAATTACCTCCCCTTTTCGTCAAAGTACTACGAACAAAAGAAGCAGTACGATTCCTATTATCTGTTAAACAATCAATCATAATAGCAATACCTTGAGGTCCATATCCTTCATATCTAACACTCTCGTAATTTTCTCCCTCACCTTTTGCTTTAGCCTTATTAATAGCATTTTCTATATTAGACTTAGGCATATTCTCAGCTTTAGCCTTTTCTATTACCATTCTAAGAGAAGCATTATTATTAGGATCAGCATCCCCACTCTTAGCAGCCACATATATCTCTTTAGCAATCTTAGCAAACGTCTTTCCACGCTCTGCATCAATAGCACCTTTTTTCCTCTTAATAGTAGACCATTTACTATGTCCTGACATATAAACATCACCTTTCTTTTTATATACTATTTATATTTTAACGATTTATTAGATAAAGTCAATATTTTAACTCAAATAACTTAAAAGAACTGGACCAAGTATAATCAATAACAACAAAGGAATAAAGAAGAAAACAGAAATAATACTAATCTTAATAGGTACTTTACTTATCTCAGCTTTCACCATAGCTTTTCTCTTTTCTCTTAAATAATCAAGTTGAGTATATAAACTATCAATAATACTACTTCCATATATATTAGCATCCGTAAATGTAACAATAATATTAGTAATAGTATCAGAAGGAATTGCTTCAGCCATATCCCTTAAAGCTTCAGTCATACTCTTACCAAATTGAACTTCTTTTAATACCTCCCTAAATTCATTAACCAATATTCCATCCATACTATCAATAGTAACAAGAATAGCTTCTTGTAAATTTCTACCAGTTTCAAGAGATAAAGTAAGAATTTCAAAAAATTGAATAGCTTCTTCCTCCATTGCTTTTTGCCTTATCTTAATTCTTCTATCCAACAAAAAATATTGTATACCATAATAATATAAAAAACAAAATAAAGGACCAATCAAAAAGCCAAATCGAAAGAAAAAGAAACCAATAATGAAAAATAATACACTACCAAATAACTGAATATTTAAAAAACGATAGGTTTTTAAATTACTTGATACACCTAAAAGTTCAATCTTTTTAGATACTTCTTTTACAGTTTTTTTTCTATAAAATCTACTAGATAAATAATATTCTTCATTCATATCCTACACCTTAACCTTCAATATCTTACTAAGTAAATAAATATAAATAACAAACATCATCCAAATCATAAATAAAATAAAATACCCCAAAGGACTTTCAAATAAAGGATTAAAATAAGTAGGACTCATAATATAAATTAATAACACAAATATAATAGGAACCCCCATTAAAAACTTAACAACCAAATTAGAAGCTGCAGTACTAGATTTCAAATCATTTTCTAATTTCTTTTTATCATATAATGTCCTCTCAATACTAGAAAATATCGGTACAATATTTCCACCCATTTTATTCAAAATAATTAAAGAGGATGCCACATAAGTAGCCTCTTCCAATTGAATTCTCTTAGCAAACCTAGAAAAAGCAACATCTGCTGATAACCCATAAGACATATCCAAATAAATCCTCTTAAATTCCAAACTAATAGGCTTAGGTAACTCTTCACTAGCAATTCTTACAGCCTGTAAAATACTCTTACCAGCTTTAAAAGAATTATTCAAAAGCATAACAGCCCTAAGCATTTCATCTTTAATTCTTTTCTTTTTATATTTCCAAGAAAAATATAAAAAGATATCATATAAATAATAACCAATAACAAAACTTACAGCAAATCCAACAAATGATACCAAACGTCCCCTTATAGCATAAGAAATAATAACCAAAATAACAAAAATAAATCCAACAAATAATTTAGTTAAAAGAAAGAAAACAGAATCCTCAACATCACCCAATACCATATATTTCTGATATCCCTTAGCACGTTTTTTTATCTTTTCATTATTAGAATATCGATGAATAAAATGATGATATTTTTCATCTAACTTATCCATAAAACTAATATCATCTTTTAAATCATGAACACTATATCTACGTATTCTTATCTCTAAAAGAATAATTTTACGTACTTTCTTAAAAATAGATACCAATATCAATATAATTAAAAGAAAGATAAATAACTTAGGAAACCACATAAAATATTGAGCCATACCCTTTCCTCCTTTTTATTCTTATTTTTTAGAAAAAATTTGATCAATAATATGAATACCCCTTCTTACAATCTTATCATATACATAAGGTACTTCTCTATTAGTAACAAATTCTCCAATAACATCTCCTTCTTCTGTAACCCCTTGTTGTTCAAAATGAAAGATATCCTTAACAACTATCTCCCCATTAATAAGACCATTCACCTCACTAATAGAAGTAATTCTTCTTCTACCATCCGTAAGTCTATCAATTTGAACAACCAAATCAATAGCATTTTCTATATATCCTCTAACAGCACCAACAGGAATAGACATCTCATTCATTAAAATCATTGTCTCTAACCTATTTAAAGCATCAACAGGACCATTAGCATGTAAGGTTGTAAGAGAACCTTCATGCCCTGTATTCATCGCTTGCATCATATCAAAAGCTTCTTTTCCCCTTACTTCACCAACAATAATTCTATCAGGTCTCATACGAAGAGAATTACGAACCAAATCTCTTATTGTTACTTCACCTTCCCCCTCATAATTAGCCCCCCTAGTTTCTAAAGTAATAACATGAGATTGCTTCAACCTTAATTCCGCAGCATCTTCTATTGTAATAATTCTTTCATGATCAGAAATAAAAGAAGACAAAATATTAAGTAAAGTAGTCTTACCAGTACCAGTACCACCACTAATAATAATATTAAGTTTAGCCTGAACAGCGGCCTCTAAAAACAAAGCCATATCATTAGTAAGTGCCCCCATTAACAACAACTCATCAACATTTTCTAAATTCTTAGCAAATTTCCTTATCGTAAGAACAGGACCATTCAAAGAAAGAGGAGGAATAATAGCATTTAATCGACTTCCATCCCTTAACCTAGCATCCACCATTGGATTAGCAGTATCAATCGTCCTACCCAAAGGTTGAACAATTCTTTGAATAGTCCTAATAATATGCTTATCATTAATAAAAGATACCCCATCCTCTTTACTCAATTTACCATCTACTTCAACATAAATATCATCAGGACCATTCACCATAATCTCTGTCACTTTATCATCTTCCAACAATTCAGTAATGGGCCCATATCCATTAATTTCATTCTGTATCATATGAAAAATATAATTTCTTTGTAAATAATCCAAATCATATCCACTAATACTCTTATCAATTTCATCATTAATATATTGATCTAACATCTTATCATCAGGAATATTCTCATCCAATAAATTTTCTATAATCTTAGTCCTTAAATTATCCAACAATTCCTTATCACTAAATATTTCATAATCACTAATATCCTCTACATGAAAAGGAACATCTTTTACCTGAAAAGCATCAATTAAACTACTTTTTTTCATTATTATCACTTTCCTTTTCCTTTAACAATCCCTTAGCAATCATCTCTAATCTATGAATATCAGATCCATGAAAACGTATTATTTTCCTATTTAAAGTAAGTATCTCTCCATCTAAGACATATTTATCTATATTCTTAATATAAAAACTTACAGGAATAGTATAATCAATATTATATTTTAAAATATTTCTAAGATCAAATATAGAAAGATAGTCCTTACCCGTATCTCTAGAACAATTTAAACAAAGCAAAAAATTACTCTTATCAGTTTCTTTAAAAATATTCAAAAAACTCTTAGTATTTTTAACATCCAATAAATCATTAGTAACCATAAATAAAGAAGTATCTACATAATCTAAAATAGTCAAATTAACCTCATTCATAATATGATTAGTATCCACAATAATAATATCATATTCTCTTCTTGCAAATTCAAAAACAATAGGGATATATTTACTACCAACTTTTAAAGCATTTCTAGGATCCCTAGGACTAGCTAAAACATCAATCCCATTATTATAACTAACAACATAATCTTTAATACTACTATATCGATTATTAGAAATACTATCCATTAACATAAAAATATCTTTTTCATTCTTACTATTTAACCAGGTAGAAATACCACCACCATAAAAATCAGCATCCATTAACAATACTTTCTTTTTCATTTGATAATATATCCCAGCCAAATTAATAGCCATCGTTGTCTTACCAACCCCACCTTTAACAGATGAAATACTAATAATTCTACCATTCCTACTAGCCATAAAAGCACCTCTTATTCTTGTTCAATATAAACCTTATTATCTCTTTTATATCCAATATATTTACTTTTAATAGAAAAACCATCAAAACCAAATACCTTACTTAAAACCCCTTTAACATAAGTACTACTAATAACAATAATTTTATCATCACTATAAGATACCTTTGTATCATATCCATCTAAATTATAATGTAATAACTCTTCTATCTTACTTAATTCTAAATTATCCTTTAATCCAATATCTAAAACCATTTCCATAACATTATTCATATGATTTTTACAAGAAATAGATAATCCAACATCATATATAAGTACCATTATCCCTATAATAATAGGAATTAATAAAACAAATAATACTAAACTCTGTCCCTTACGATTCATTAGGAATAACCCTCTCTACAACAACATGATATTCACTACCAAATATTCCATGAAGAAATGGAGTAATAATAGAAACATTCTTTTCAAAAGAAACCTTACGATATTGATCTTGATAATCATGAACTTCTATTTGAATATCAGGGTAAATAGTTTTAATATCATTAAAACTATTACCATTTAATATCATCCTAACCATATCACTACTATCATTCTCTAAACTAGTTTTAGTATTAATAATATTCCCAAAATCTACTATCGTAAATAAAATTAAGATTAATACAGGCAAAATCAATATAAATTCTACTAAAGCCTGTCCCTTTCTATTTTTAAAAATCATCGTATCACCTAATATCCCTATTATCAATATTATTATAACAAAAAAAAAAGTTCATTACAATAAAATTGTAAAAACTTTTC
>AUXO012719289.1_pt1 | contig 10641 bp, 7 predicted proteins | sample 768731 | NCBI WGS metagenome assembly AUXO01 (sample SAMN02715735, study PRJNA202380) | gut metagenome | biome: sheep rumen | host: Ovis aries | place: New Zealand: Palmerston North
CTCTCTTGTTCCATTTCTTCTACTTCATCTTCCCATTCATCGCCAAAGAGTTCTTCCATTTCAGATTCGTATTCCATTTTGGCATCATGCCAGTCATAAAACAGGAATACTGTAGGAAGTGAGAGCCATACAGCAATAATCACGCAAACATACCAACACTTAGATTGAGACATTGCCTCCTCCCAGTCTGTCTTTGTCTTCCTACAATAGACAAAAGAGGATATAAAAAAAATACTTAAAGGAATTGCATAGAAAAGTATATGCAATCCCGTCGGTAGATATGAAACCCAATGGCTTACATAAAAATAAGTTTCAAGGCCTACATAAAGAGACACGATAAAGGCTGCGGTAAGTGGCTTGGGCTTAGACTTCCACATTCCGACACCAATAATGATGGCCCATATAATGGCATTAATCCAAAATGACATATCAATCGCAAGTAGCCTGTTTTAAACATGAAAGTCAAAAACAATAGTGTCTAACAACAAACAAAATGCTATTAGCAAAGTCATTATGCCTGTGCCACTTTTTCCTCTCCTTGGGCAATTATATCATCAAAGCGAATGTTTGTAAATGATACATTCCAGTCCATTGCTTCTGGAGCCTGTATATCAGGGAGCAAAAAGTCTTCTTTCTCTGGACATGTAGCTCGCAATTGAATATTCTCTATCTCCTCTGGATTAGGTAAAATTGGTATTATTTCTTCGTCGGCTAGGCTCATCTTTCCACGAATACGTTTGAAGAATTTCAATTCAGAGTATTCTATCTTATTGTCCGCCATAATTGTGTTAATTGCAATTTTGAGAACTTGAAGCTGTTCTTCAGCGGTAAGATTTGATTCACCTAACTCTGCTACAAAGGAATTAAGGAAAGCCATTCCTTTTGCATTAATTTCATTGACGAAACCATTAAGAACGTCTTCCACGTTGACATCCTTGTACAGAACGTCATCTTGTGCCATTTTCTTCACAAAGGCGATTTCCTCCTTAGCTATATCCCCATCGCATGCCATGCAACAGAACTCTGTTTTCAAATACAAAATATTAATGTCCATAATATAAATTTTATTTGTAATACTTATTATAGAAATATAAGAATGCTTTGCTATTCCCAATTTCACTTAGAGGAATTACATGCATATCTCCCTCTTCCTTCAATCCAAGGAACTTCTTTTCGTGATTTACATCTTCAATAATGAATTTCCCATCTTGAATAGTCCGACTCTTCGTATTATCAGCAGTATATTGCTTGTCGCCAATTAAAATGATGTCTGGCGACAGGGCGATATTGAAAGCAATTCGACCATCATGTGAAACAGGGAAAGTCACGACTTCTTCATTATCATGCATGTTCACAAAATAGTAAGTCCACATCTTTTCTATAAACTTTGTGAAAGAGTAATATCCTAATGGCTTGCGTGGATAATACTCATCTCTTGGATTCTCATCTTCATAGATGCCTGTTTCTGAATGAAGACTCTTGTAAATGTACTCTTCTCCAGATTCTTTAGGTTTAGAGAATGCGCCAAAGAAGAAACTGGTTTCCTTATATTTTGACCCACCATATTTTTGTCTTTCGTATTTTCTTATTTCTCCAGATATAATGTGTGACATGTCATCAAACAATATCACTTTTTTTTGTGTGAAGTTTCTTCTGTCCTTGTCAAAGTCAAAAACGGCAAATCCTCTATCCCCAACAAAGAAATCTTTTCCTTTGAAACTTGTATCAAATATAATCCAGCAGATAAAAAGAACTATTAACGTCAGAATGGAGGCTATTATATAATGACTCAGAAGGAAATACCAAATAAGGGGAAGCGCAACCAGTCCTACTATTAGAGCAGTTGTCCTTTGTTGTTTTGCTTCTTCTGGCGTGTAAGGCACAGCACGTTCATTTGTTGTGTCGCAAAAACATAACTCACCAATATTATCAGGTACAAACCCAAATATTGATTTTCCTTCTTTAATTAAACCGAGTTGCTCGGCTTGCCATTTCTTATCCATATCCTATAACTTTACTTATGTGAATCCTATATGAGGTCTGTCGGGCTTAGAAGCCTGCCCCTCCATTTTTGCCTTTATGGCAATGTACTTTGCAATTTCTTGTTTAGAAAGCGATGGACGTGTAGAAGCAATAATTGACTTTAACAAGTTCATTGTAATTTTCTCTTTTGTCTTATACGCTTCTCGGGATGCGTCATCTACAATTAGTTTAATATCTGCCGAAACATAATTCTCCGTAAGATTTGCCAGTTCATCATAGTCAATACCGAAGTCGTAAGGGCGTTTTAATAGGTACATCTTGAAAATGGCAATACGGGCATCCTTATCTGGTGGGCCTATGTAATATTTTCTGTCCAATCGTCCTGCTCTCAAAATAGCAGGGTCTATCATATCAGGATAGTTGGTGGCTCCAACAATAAAAATGCCCTTCTCTCCAGTCCTATCCATTTGGGCAAGCATTTCGTTCACTGCGCTACTTGACATTTCATGAATATCACTTTGGCGATTAGGCACTAGTTCATTGATCTCATCTATAAAAATTATAGTTGGGGCTTTTTCTTCTGCCTCTTTGAACATATTTGCTATGTTTTCTTGAGTGGCATTTACCCACTTGCTTTTCAACGTAGCGGGAGTAATACACATATAATTGAAACCAACTTCTTCAGCAAAATGTTTCGCAAAGAACGTTTTTCCACATCCAGGAGGGCCATAGAGTAACATGCCATTAGGAATAGATATTCCATAGGCTTTGCATCCTTCGGGATCTTGAAGCACCTCTATCACATCCTTTCGCATTTTCTCCTTTAATCCCTGCATACCAGCAACAGCAGAGAATCCTTCTCCTTTCTTTACTGTCTGTTTGGAAAAAGACTTCTTATCTTCTATATCTTCTGATAAGATTTTCCTTCTTGTAGATTGCCTTTCAATCTTTACATCTCCATCGATGGCTTTGATAAACTCATCTGCAGATTGAAATCTGTCAGACACATCATAGCTCATTGCCTTGCATATCGTATTGATGAGTTGGTCGTTGAGTTCGAACAAATTACGGTCTGGAATCTCGAGTTCCTTATCTCGTTGAGCAAGTACGAAATCTACACGGTCTTTTTTACTCACCCTAGACACATCAACAAACCACGGTAGTTCTCCAAACAAACATTGATACATGAGTACTCCTACAGAATATAAATCAGACTGTACGCAACATGTACCATTGAATCGTTCTGGTGCTAGATAGAAGAGATTCAACTCGTCAAGGTTAGGCTTAGCTAGTGGCTGATTAAGAAAACGGGCATTTCCAAAATCAATAAGCTTCAAATCGCTAACTCCACCCACAAGATTCATCATGGTGTTTTGAACAGTGACCTCATTATGTATCACTGGTACTTCTAACGAATGAAGATATCCCAATGCAGATAATAATGCTTTAGCCACCAATTTGGTGTCATATACACTTAGACTTCCCTCTCGGGCTATCATCTGAGCAAGTGTCTCACCGCTCACAAAATTGTTAACAATGTAGGCATATTGTTGGCCGTCAATCATTAGTTGACCGCTGTCCACATATTCGCAGAGATTGTGGTGATGCAGTAATTTGGAGATTTCTACTTCAACTACCTTCGCTTCATCGTTAAGCTGTTCCCGCCTCAATCGTGCATAGCTTATCAACTTCAAGAACTTTGTATGTCCAGACGCGTCTTTCACACGATAGGTTTCCGCATAAGACCCATGCTTGTGCGGAAACGCTACCATATAGGATTGGATATAATCACCTTTCTTGTATATCATAATCTCAGATTAACAATAAAGTAGATATTATCATTATTATCAATATCACCATACAGCCCGAATTACTCTTTCTAAAATCGGGATGTGTACGTCTAAACTCTTCCTCTTGACGCTTAGATTCTGCCATCTGTTCTGCTATAACAGCTTTAGGATCCTTATAAAAACGATATTGATGCTCTAAAATATCTAAACGCTTAATAGCAGTCTCTAAAGAACTTTCTATTATGGGCAATATCTTAATAAGAGTTTCTTTGAGGATGCCTTCCTCGCTATAATTCTCCTTTAAAAACTCAGCGCACTTTAAATAATCCTTATTGTCTGCAATATCATTTTTGCATTCCTCGATTAATGGAATCATTTTTTCAGGATTGTCGAAACCCTCACAAAAAGATTCAACAGAATCTCTATCTACATCTTTTGAGAAAAGTTCTATATTGTTGTCATGTTGTGCTTTGTGTATTTTGAAAAACATGGCAACATAGAATTTCATCAATTTTGTATCTTCTAATTCTTCAGATGAAAGATTTTCCAAGATACTTCGAAGTTGATGGATATCTTCTATTGTATTCATCTTATTTGTTATTTGATCATCCATAATATGTACTGAGAATCAAGATAAAAATTAATGAGCTAAACCGTCAGGGCCAGGAATGGAAGGATCATCGCTGGGCAATAGATCAACTAATCCAACAATGAACGGATGCAAACCATCAACTGTAGGCTGATTGTTTATTTCTTCTATAGCATTGTTGAGCAACTGCCGGGCACGGCTTCTATCTTTCCAAGGAATAGAGTTGAAACGATTATTCCAGTCGTTAATCCAAACCATATAGTGAGGAAGTCGTGATAGTTCGAAGAATAGAGATGAAACTTGTTCTACGAGTTCTCTGCCCATTTTGACATCCTTTGAACGGATGACTTCGTCTGTTTGATGGCGAAGTTGGTTGACGAGTTCAGCAGTCTTTTCATTGCCAAATTTATCTTGTGTCCTTTCCAACTTTGCAAATTCTTCTCGTAGTTCAGACTCGACTCGCTGCCACTCAGTACTTTCGTCAAGGTCTTCAATCTTTCGAAGCACTTCCTTTATATGCTGTAATACTGCCTTCTTCTCAGAACTATTCTGACTCTCTGTCTTCGCGACATCAAACGCATTCTGAACAGAAGTAGTGTCAATACCTGCTTCTTTTAATCTCCTTATACTCCGTTCTGCTTCTGATATATTATCTTTGATAACACTGTTTGCTTCTTCGATGGACTGTTTCTTACTTGTATCAAGTCGCTTTTCAACAGTAGCATCAGATGCCAAGAAATGAACTTCAAGCGACATTTGTTCTGAAGTGTCTACATGAAGCGTAACATCAATAGGACTGTCTTCTGGAATTAATGACTCAACATCGTCACCTGTGATAATTACATCAGCCACATATTCATAGAGTGCCGCAGTCTTCCCTTCTGCCCCGTTAAGGTCATCAGTTTGATAGATGGGAATTTTTAACACATCTGAAGATACGCCAGGACGAAGTTGATTACTTGTTTTTAGGTCGTTAACAACTCCTACAGCAGGAACTGGCTTGTTTTTCTCTAACCCTTTTGCCATACGGAACACACCTTTTTGTTTTACATCACTCCAGATGGCAATACCAATATTATAAGGCAAAGGAGCTGCACCAACCTTCGTTCCTTGGATAATCGTAATTTCACTGGGGAAACAAGGTAAGAGGTTGCCTTGCTCATCATAAGTCATAATGGTAAACGAGTTTGGTTTAGCTTCCTTTAAATTAGCTTCCACCACATTGCCTGTAGCAGTTACCTCAACTTTGCCGCTTGACCATGCCTTGTCGCTTCTAACCAGCTCTACGAATACTTTGTTTAATCTACTTTCTGGTGTAAGGGATACACTTACCCATTCTGTAGTTTCAACTGACGTGGATTCATAACCAACATCAAGCTTAACTGTGCCGACCTCTATGTCCTTTGCATCGACATTGGCATCCATTGTCGAAGCATAGAGGGCAGCGCCCGTAGCTACAGCTGTCATGGGGTCAATACTTGTATCTACGTTTTGTGTTACTTGTTCCTTCAGCATCTGACGAATCAAAGGAGAATGTGTAGGGCCACCAACGAGAATAAGTTTACTGATTTGGGACGATGTAAGATTGTTTCTCTTCATCAAACCTTTGCATATATCAACGGCTTTTTGGAAGTATGGACGCATTACATCAAAGGCTTCAGATTGATTAACGGTAAGATCGAGTTCAATTTCTTCTCCATCCTCATCTTCACCAAGGTCACCAAGATTAGAGATTATGTCTTCGTGATCTTTGAAAGAAAGCTGATTTTTCAAATCTTCCGCGTATGTTTTCATCGCGTCACGAAGAATCTCCTTCTTGTCAGGGTCCCCTATAGTCCCACTGATGGAGTAATTCTTCATTAAATAAGGTATGATAATATTGTCCACAATAGCATAGTCAAGGTTCTTACCACCTAGATAATTGTCTCCTTCTGTGTCAAAAACCTGAATAATGCCATCTTCAACTTTTAAAAGTGCAGCATCAAATGTACCACCTCCAAAGTCAAAAACCATCCATACACCATCCTTGCTTGATGCAGTTAGGCCATATGCCATAGCAGCCGCTATAGGTTCTTGCAATAGTTCACACTTCTTAAAACCTGCCAATTCAGCAGCCTCCATAGTGGCAGTTTTCTGATTAACAGTAAACTTCGCTGGTACCGTGATTACGACCGAAGAAATATTCTCGTCCGAAACAAAGGACTTAAGTGTTTTAAGAACCTCTGCTGACAATTCTTCAGAAGAATAGTCTCTGTCCATAAAAGAACTATGATACCGAGTGTTGGTGCCCATTGTACGTTTAAACTCCACATATGCATTTGAAGAATCCTTCTTCCCTACCTTTGATGCCCTGCGCTTATCACTCTTTAAATCGTTAAAGGCAGAGTCCCCAGCTTTTACGCTCTGACGTCTTGTAAATGACACACATGAGGGCATTGTATCCTTAAGAACATCCGTTTTAATGATGACGGGTTCACCTTTTTCCATACGGCATATAGCAGAATTGGTCGTTCCAAGGTCAATGCCATAATCTATCTTTAATCTAGCCATAATGATATATTTTTTAAATTTTTATTCGGGTTGACTTACTTCTATCTGAGCTGCTTGAATCATTTGTTGTTGATAATCTATTTGCGGCTTAATCACTTTGGTAATAATTTGTTGACCAGCTGAAAGATTTTCATCGGTGACAAAAGTGACAGCCGCTTTCATACCAGCGGTATATTGCTTCCCTATCATATCGACAATCTCATAGCCATTTGCCTTAAAATTATCTTTGATACGCTCTACTGCTTTCGTTAGTTGCTTATAACCTTTAATAGATGCATCCATACGTGAGAGATTCGTCTCTATTCGCACTATTTCATCTGCAACCTTTAATGCTAAAGAATGATCAGGAACACCATTAGAAGATGACGGAACAGAAATAGATGGCAATTGTTTGTTTAATACCTCAATAAGTTTATCATCAAGCCTGATTGATTCCTCCTGTAGCTTTATCTGCGCTTCCTGAAGCTTGTCCTGAGCAGACTTTACGTCATCTATGGCAGAGCTGCCAACTGAAATACGTTTACGCAGGAAGTAAACTGCAATTCCTATTATGATGAGTAAAAGACAGGCAGCAATCCCCCCCCAAGTAGTGCGCAGTCCTAAAGCAGACTCGTTTTGTTCAACTTTTCCATTAGTTACTTCAAACTGGTCATCATATTTTTTGATGCTTGATTTTTGTAGCGAAGATAATTCAGCTATCTCCTCAGCTTGTTTTTTAACTAAAGCTTGCAAACTGTCAATGTCTGCTTTTCTCGTGAGATTCTGACGAGTAAGCTCCCTGACATTTGAATTAAGACGCGAATTGCTTTGTTGCAATACACTTATTTGCTTTTCAATTTGCTGATAGCGGTTGTCAGTCTCCTCACCTCTCATCTCTGGCAGTGACATCCCAAGAAAGAGAGCAAATAATATTATCTTTTTCATACTCAAAATAATAGAGTTAAACCAATTGTCATAATAATAGCCACCATAATACCTACCATACATCCACTTCCAGAGGAACTTCCACTACTACTGTAGCTACCACTGTAAGATGATGTAGAGGAGGAATTACTGGAAGAATATGTAGAAGTGCTTATTCCAATCTGATTACACAAATCTCGCAGTGTATTACGATTAGGATTATAGCGATTCGTCTTAAATGATGACTCCATATCAAATCCGTCCATAATCTTGGTGGCATTCCATGCAGACCTCATTACAGATTGTATATTAGACAATGCATTATACCTGTCGAGTATCATATCTAATTTTACTTTCTCTTGAGCTCTATTGACCTCTTCAATTATATTATGTAGGGCAGCACTAACCATCAGTGTGGACATCTGGAGATAATATGTGTTGGACGGCCCCAGTTTCGATTTAATAGATTGCAATTTAGGCTGTGTCTTGTTAAGCAAGGATACTGCATTGCTAATAGTCGTGGAAAGGCGAGCATAACTTGCAAGTTCTGCTTTAATGAATTTATCCTCAGAAATGACTTCAGAAGGTGGCAATTCCGAAATGACTTTCGTCAGTATATCCACATTTTCCTTGCATCGGTCTTTGGCCATTTTCCCAACAACAACCGATTGGGCATATTTTTGAAGAACCATTGCCTTTCGAGCAGCATCGTCATCCTCAGAGTCGTTATAGTAGTCAATACCACATTGCAGAACTTCTAATCCTAGCTTGTCAGCCATCATTTGATACTGCAAATCACCAGCCGGAAGAAGTGATTTCAACTCTTTTAATTGCCCCTTAGTATCGTTCATCAACTTTGTTCCTGCTGCATGCCTTGCCCTTGGCCCCTGTCCTCGCGAAGCTTTAGCTGATGCGACAGCATTTGTCAAAGCTTCAATAAGAGGCTTGACAGACGAAGCTGATAAGTGTTGGCGCCAATCAGCATCTGTCACGAAAGAAACAAGTTTCTTAGCAGTAATCTCTTCTGACAGGTGGTCTATGAAATCATAGCCAAGACTCGTTACTTCAAAGGTGTTCCCTTCGCCAAGAATCATTTGGGAGAACTCCTGGAGATGTGTTGTATAGAGTGTTTTTGCTAAAGATACGGCATCCCTATAATTCTCCTTTATCAAATAGCAGACAACTAGATTTTGTAAAGTTGAGACTGTTTGTTTCTTTTTCCAAATTTCAATAGCCTCGTCAATATTACCACTGGTTAGGTGATTAATGGCAATCTGATCAAAACTTGAAGCATTTACAAACCAAAATTGGGCATACCTGATTTGGTCTTTAGGTAGTGTTAATTGGGAATTTGCTGATGCTACGCTTTCAGTGGTTCTATCTACTTCTGGAAGCAATTGAGACAAATCCATTGGGAAGGGAACAGGTTTCCCTACTTTGAGAAAAGCCTTCATTTTCCCTTGATTAGCCACTCTCTCTTTCATAGGGGCATTGGCAGTAACACCCAATACCCTATATGGATTTTTTTCTATTATGGATAAAACAGCCATCGTTTTATAAAAATTGCAATGCCTATCCCGAGTACATTAGGTTTTCGTTTTAGGGACAATATAAGAGCGTGGGATAATACTTTGTCATTTTTCCCAAATATCTCTCTTGTATTGCCTATAATAAAAGTTAAGCAACTCCTGCCCATGCTGAAACATATGTATAGATACTATATATCCAACATGAACGTCCTTCATTGCGATATCTTCCTGTTACTAGCCAAATACCTGATCCATATTCAGAAGATAACGACGTAAGAAACGCCCTTAGAGTTGTAAAGCTGACCTACAAACGCCTTGGTGCTATACTTCTCATGCCAATATGTCTTACCATTACTAAGTCAACAGAAAGGGAATTTAATAACTCACCTATCAGTAGACCAGCTTAAGTCTTTGCAAAGATACAAATATTTTTTTTAAAAACAACACCTTTTATACAAAAATAACACTTTCGCAAGGCTTGTGATTGTATTTTTTGCATGATTTCTTCAAAAGATCAATAGGTTATGCTTAATAATTAATATGTATTGACGTATATATTGATTCAATTATTAGCTATAATATTTATTTTCACATAGACTTTAATACGAACTCAGAATGCCGTATTTGTATTTAACTATTTACGTATTGAAATATTGACATAAATAATTAAATACAAGCACACTGTCTACTATAAAGAATGATAGACAGAAGTACTGGCAAATTCCATCTCTTACTAAATACGTCCTTTACGTAATTGCAAATAATCTGCTATAGTTTTACAACGAGAATAGAAACCGGAATAATCCCTTGAATGTCCTTTATGTAAATCTATGACTGTCTTTGCAAGCACTTCACCATAGTCTGTGTTTGAAAAAAAACAGCAGATATTACAATATTCCTCTATTCTTGAAAACAAATATTGCCAATTTGTGACTTTATTTAAGATGATATAATCACATTTGGGTGGTATTTTTATCCTCTTACTCAGCAAATGATGCTTTTGAAGTGTCAGAAATGCAAGCATATCCATCAGATTCTCAAATAGCAAACAACTTCTATTTTCCCATCGTAAGGTGTTAGCAACTATAACCAAGCCTGGTGCTCCAGCCGTCTTTGGTTGTTTGCCCTCATCATCATTGAAAAATTCCAGACCATTGTGAACATTTCTTATTCCAATACCATGAAAATAATGGTGCAAACATTCGAAATCCACGCTGGAACAGTATTGTGCAGCTATTATCTCATCAAAATTATGATTACGAAGCAGATTTTTGTCTGTCTCACTGAAACCAATCTG
>AUXO015684947.1_pt1 | contig 10641 bp, 3 predicted proteins | sample 768731 | NCBI WGS metagenome assembly AUXO01 (sample SAMN02715735, study PRJNA202380) | gut metagenome | biome: sheep rumen | host: Ovis aries | place: New Zealand: Palmerston North
GAGATGAGTACTCAGAAATCCAGCAACCAGACTGTCTATATGTCGCATCTGCCAGACGGATTCACCTCGTCTACTATCAATGCCTATCTGTATAAAGACCCCGAGAGCGGCAACGGACGTTCCAACTCACAGAATGTGCTCTATAATGGTCACGTCGCTTATAAGGACGGTCGTTACAGCCTTGGTTTCTCACTGCGTGCCGATGGTGACTCGAAGTTCGGTCCCAAGCACAAGTGGGCTTACTTCCCCGGTGTGTCGGTCCGCTATAATATCAGTGACGAGAAGTTTATGGAATGGTCGCGCAAGTTCATCTCTATTTTGGGTCTGCGTGCATCGTGGGGTATCAATGGTAAGGCACCCGATAAGGACTACCTCTTCTATAATACATATAATGTGGCAGCCGGTGACTATGGTAAGGGAACGACCAACCTGTCTAACTATGCCGTCCTCGACGGTCTGAAGCTTGACGACCTGCGTTGGGAGAAGACCACGTCATATAACCTCGGTTTCAACCTCGGTCTGTTTGACAACATGTTTGAGATTGACTTCGACTATTATCACAAGGACACCCGTGACCTGCTGATGGAGAGAGTGAACATCCCGTCGTTCACAGGTTATGCCCAGTTGTCGTATGCCAACGTCGGCCGCATGACCAATGATGGTTGGGAATTGAACTTCAATGCCAAGCGTTTCGTGAAGATAGGCAAGTTCTCTATGGACCTCGGCTTCAACATCGCCCAGAACAGCAACCTGCTGAAGGAGATGGACGAGAGCTGTCTGCAGTCTATCAACGGAACTACTTGGGACGGTTCAAAACGAGGCACTTACCCTGTACGTGTGCAGCTGGACAACCCTCTGGGCTCTATCTATGGCTTCCGTTACCAGGGCACTTACCAGTACACCTACGACTATCTGCAGAACTACCGTCGTGAGCACAACCTCAGTGCTGCCGCCTACGAGAATTGGATCAATGAATTCCTCGCTGCCGGTCATACGGCTCCTGTTGCCGTCGACAAGGATGGCAGAGTCATCATGCTTAATACCGGTGAGCCCCAGCGTATGGTCTACGACTATGCTGACGGCAGTGAGCGCTATCGTTTCCAGGGTGGTGATGCCAAGTATGAGGATATCAACCATGACGGACAGATTAACGCCCTTGACGTAGTCTATCTTGGCAACTCACTGCCGAAGGTCAATGGTGGTTTCAACATCACCCTCCGTTATGGCAACTGGAGTATCAAGGGACGTTTCAACTACCGCTTCGGCAACAAGGTGGTGAACCTGGCCCGTATGAGTCTGGAGAATATGTATGGTACCAACAACCAGAGTGCTACCGTCAACTACCGTTGGCGTAAGGACGGCGATGTCACGCCTATGCCTCGTGCCATGTATGGAGCCGGCTATAACTATCAGAACTCTGACCGCTACGTGGAGGATGGCGGCTTCGTACGCTTCCAGAACCTACAGATAGCTTATAACTTCCCCAAGAAGCTGATCAAGGGTTGGGGATTGAACAATCTGCAGGCCTACGCCTCCATGAATAACCTCTTTGTATGGACTAAGTACAGCGGCATCGATCCTGAGGTCTCAGCCAGAGGCTACAATCCGGCCCTCGACGATTCTAAGACCCCTCGTTCGAAGCAGTTTACACTCACTCTCAATGTTGGATTCTAATTAAAGGACTGATCGTATGAAAAAGTATATATTAATGTTTCTTTCCAGCATGATGTTCGTGTCGTGTGTCGACACCATCATCCTGCCCGACGATAAGACCGTCGATGAGGACTTCTGGAAAACCAAGGAGGATGTGGCTGCTATGGTCAATGGTGCCTATACGGCCATGACCGCCGATGATGTGATAGCCCGACTCATTGTCTGGGGCGACTACCGCTCTGACGAGTTGCTCATCTCCACCACACCCAAAGGTGGTGTCCCTGATGCCCTTATCGAGATGGCCAACGTCAACATGCAGACCACCAATATGTATGCCTCGTGGTCGGCATTCTATAATGTCATCAACCGCTGCAACATCGTGCTTGAGCGAGCAGAGGCCGTCATGAACGAAGACCCCAACTACACCATGGGTGACTATCAGGTGGACCGCTCTCAGATGTTGGCTCTCCGTGCCCTGTGCTATTTCTATCTGGTGCGCAACTACCATGATGTGCCTTACATCACGCAGGCTTACATGGTCAGCAGCCAGGACATGCAGGTGGCACAGTCTACGCCTGAGTATGTTATCAACCAGTGTATCGCTGACCTGGAAGAGGCCGAGCGCACACCGCTGAAGTCTCTCAACTATACCACCTCGCAGTGGCAGCGTGTAGGCTGGCTTACCGAGGATGGCATCCGCACACTGCTGGCCGACATCTATCTGTGGCGTGCTTCCGTCACTCACAGTGCTGCCGACTATCAGAAGTGTGTAGACTATTGCAACCTTGTCATCGATTCGAAGAAGGCACAGCACATCTCTTCGTTTACCGATGCTGAAGGCATAGACTATCCGCTGGTTAATTCCGCCAATTATTACACTCATCTGTTTGGCGATCAGAATGCTGAGGAGAGCATCTTCGAGCTGCAGTCGCGCAGTAATATTGCTGTTGCACAGTATTTCTTCAAGTATGGCAGCAATACCAGTGGTGAGGGATGGCTCAAGGCATCTTCCACACTCTTTGGAGCTGCCGCTTCGAACATTATCTCCATCAATGCAACAAGCAATTTTGTCTTTACTGACAAGGATATGCGCTATTACGCAGCTTGCTTTGCTGCCAACAATTCCGGCGATGCCAACCTGGAGGTGCGCAAGATGATTTCCCATATTACCATTGACAAGAAAGAGCGTCAGAACCGTGCCAGCATCTCTTCGACAGAGGTTGTCGATTATGGTACCAACAAGCGTGGTCTCAACAGCAACTATCCCATCTATCGTCTGCCCGACGTGCTGCTGATGAAAGCCGAGGCTTTGGTACAGCTCGCTGACGACTCTGCCGATGATACTGAGCGCCAGAAGCAGCTGTATGAACCCTTCAAGCTGGTGCAGAGCCTCAATACCCGTGCTCTCCACCGTGAGAACGCAGCTGACACGATGTCATGGAACAGCTATCGCAACTACTCTAAGGACCAGATGGAGATGCTCGTCATGCAGGAGCGTCTGCGCGAGTTCTGCTTCGAGGGTAAGCGCTGGTACGACCTGCTGCGCTACAACTATCGTCATGCAGCCAATGCCTCTGCCAGCTACAATCAGCTGCTGGCCGACATGCAGGATGGTGATGACACCAGTGCGCTGCCAGAGATTTTTGACAACATGAAGATGCTGATGACGCGCAGTCGTGGCGGTGACGGTCCAGGCGTACGGGCCAAGATGTACAATGAGGCCTACCTCTACCTGCCCATCCCCAATGCCGATATCATCGTCTGTCCGTTGCTGAAACAGAATCCGGCCTACAAGGATGCTGTGCAATATGAAAAGAACTACTAAAATGAAGGAGGACGAAATATGAAAAAGAATATTCTGAAGTTTTTTGCCTTTCTGATGGTAACCTCGACGGTGACCACGTTCACGGCTTGTAATCCCGAGCCTGACGATTCAGACCTTTTCACCGCTACCGGTGAGACCGTGGCCGACTTTATCATGCGCAAGCCCGAGTTCAGCTCGTTTGTGTATATCCTGAGTCGTGTGGGACTGGACCGCAACCTGTCTACCTATGGCGAATATACTTGCTATGCACCTGTCAACGAGGCCGTCACGCTCTATGTAGACAGCCTCTATAATGACCAGTTCGCACTTGTGCCTCACAACAGCATGGCCGACCATGGTACGTTGCAGGCCGGTCAGCATGCAGAACTGGAGTGGCTCAGCGATAGTCTTTGCGATGATATCGCCCGCTATCATTTAGCCAACGGTGTACATACCACCATTGATATGGGAGGTTCGGGTGCTTCGATACGTACCATGCTCGGACGTTCTATCGACACCGAAGGTGCCAGCGACCCCCTGGGCCGCGTGACCCTCAACCAGACTTCTGTCATCATCGAGGGTGACAGCGTGCTGACCAATGGTGTGGTACACAAGATCAGCAGGGTGGTGCCGCGACCCACGCGTCTGTTGCCCGATGAGTTGGACAAGCGTAAGGAGCACTTCTCCATTTTCCTGGAAGCCCTGAAACTCACCAAGCTTGATGAAGCTCTGCGCGTATCGAAGAAGAATGTGACCTATCCTGACCCCAACGACTGGGATCACACCGATACCGACGGTACGTCGCTCTATGCACCCACCGAGTGTCTGGTAGGATTCACGCTCTTTGTCGAGCCTAACAGTGTGCTGGAAGCTAACAATATCCATAATATCAACGACCTCATAGAATATGCCAACAATGTCTATGGCAATGCCACCAACTGGTATCACTATCCCAGAGAGAAGGGCATCACCATCAGCACAGGCACCGACTATGAGAACCCGTTCAATGCGCTGCACATGTTTGTGGCCTACCATATCCTCTATGCCAGCATGCCTCAGAACCAGCTGGTATTCGAATATGGCAGCAATGCTGAGAACAACACTTACTGGAACTACGTCAACGGTGCTGCACCCTACGATTACTACGAGACCATGCTGCCTGGTACGCTGCTGAAGATATGGCAGCCCAAGGGAAGCGTGAAGTCTACGAGCGCAGCCTTCAAGGATTTGTACATCAACCGTGCCGTAGCCTTCAATACCCTGACCGACGAGCTGGGTACCCAGGGCAGCAACGCTCTGCACACGGTCATCCAGGAAGGCATCAAGATTAACCGTACGACCGACAATAGCGGTGTTCCTGCCAATATCCAGGCCTACAACGGTTATATCCACACCATCAACGGCATGCTGGTCTACGATGCCAATGTGCCCCAGGCCGTGCTTCACGAGCGCATGCGCTTTGACACCACGACCTTCCTGCCAGAGTTTATCAACAATGGTTTCCGTATGGCCAGTTCCGGTGAGATCAGCAAGATGAATGGCGGTGGCTCCGGTGCTCGTATCGCCTTCCCCATCTTCCCAGCCAACCAGGGTGGTGCCACGTATTTCGACAATGTGGTCAGCTATACCGATGCCAATGCCCTGCGCTACAATGTCTGTGGTGCCTACAATGCCTGGCAGTGCAACACCTTCCAGGGATGGGGCAACTACGACCTGGCTATCAAGCTGCCGCCACTGCCTACCAATACCTATGAGTTCCGCATCTTCTATACCCCCATGTCACATGGCGGCATGATGCAGTTCTATATGGGTAAGTCATCAAAGATGAGCGACATGATATCCCTTGATATTCCTCTTGATGTACGTGTACCTATCACCGACCCGCGTATCGGCTGGACCAACTTCAACGAGGAGGAGGATAAGGGTGTTGCTACAGATGCAGCCCTGCGCAACCGCGGCTACATGCGTGGCCTGTACAGCTATTGCGACCATGCAGAGAATAATGATGGTGGTGGTGATAACCGCACTCAGCGCTATACTACTACCGGCAACCAGAGTCTGCGCCGCATCCTGACGCGCGACGTGTTCCGTCAGAGCGATGAGCACTGGTTCCGTATCAAGAACGTCATCTCCGACGAGACCGACTTGAAATGGCAGTTAGACTATGTGGAGTTCGTTCCTGTCGACGTGGTGGACAACCCCACATACGCCGAGGACTGGTACTAATGTGAATGGATAATGGATAATTGACAATTGATAATTGAAGATTATGAAACGTAATAAATATATAGGAATAGCAATGGTGGCGACAGGCTTGCTCGCCACCGCATCCTGCTCCGATTTCAATGACTACAATGAGGCTCCGGTTGATGCCGTGGCTGCTGCCAACAAGACGCTGTGGCAGAATATTGTAGATCAGCCGAATCTGTCTGACTTTGCCTCTCTGGTGCGACAGGCAGGATTTGAAACCAAGCTTGACAGTCCCCGTACCTTCACGGTATGGGCTCCGGTGAATGGCTCGTTCAATGTGGCTGACTACCAGTCGCTGTCAAAGGCCGACCTGCTGCAGCGCTTTGTGATGAACCATATTGCTGACTTCAGCTATGTAGCTACCGGCAACTTGGAGAAGCGCGTGCACACCCTCAACAACAAGTCATACTGGTTCAGAGGTAACGGCACCTACACTTTTGACAACTATAATATTTCCTCACCCAATGTAGCCAGTACCAATGGCTTGCTCCACCTCCTTGATGGTGCTGCAGAGTTCTATCCCAACATCCACGAGTATGTGTTGGCTCCTCAGACCGAGGACACCCTGCTGAGCCAGTATTTCCAGAAGTACGAGTACTCCTATCTGGATACGGAGCAGAGTGTGAAGGGTCCGTTGGTAGATGGTATTCAGACCTACCTGGACGAGGTCTATGTGACGTACAACTCACTGGCCAATCAGCTGGGAGCCAGGCTTGAGAACGAGGACAGCACCTATACTGTGCTCTTCCCGACTGATGATGCTTTCAAGAATTTCTATGATCGTATCGCTCCGCTCTACAACTATATTACTACCACCAAGGCTCAGAGCATAGCTGGCTGGAAAACGGTAGACGGTAAGGGCGATGACGGTGCTACCGCCGTGCCCGATGCTTCGTGGGAACTGAAGAATGTACCCGACATGAAGGACCGCATGGTTCGCTATGCCATGATTCGCAATCTGATCTACAACAACAACAACCGCTACAACCGCTATCTGGTGGATGAGACAGCCGAGAATCTGGACACGCTGCTGAGTGTTACTAACAAAAAGCTGTCCAATCCCGACGAGCTTACCGTGTCACATCTGGTAGGTGAACCCATTGAGCTGAGTAATGGTTTTGTACGTGTGGTAGACAGTCTGGCCTTCTATTCGTGGGAAACTTTCAATCCCGAGCTTGATTATAATCCGGCATCCTATCTGACCAATAAGTTTGCTGCTACCGTAGAAAACAGGACGGTGCCTGACACGTTGATAACCAAGGTGTTTGGTGAGGATACGGAGTTTACGTCCTACGGCTATTCTGTAGTGAAGCCGAGTGGTGCGCGCAATACGCCAACCATGTTTATCAGCCTGCCTGACGTGAAGTCTACGACATACAATGTGTATGCTGTCTACCTGCCCTCGGCATGGCCCGAGTTGGGTAACAATCCACTTCCTAACATCCTGAACTTCGAGCTCAGCTACTGCAAGGCTAACGGTCAGTTGGACAGCTATCGTTTCAGTAAGCCTAATGCCGATGCCTTCCTCTCGACAGGCAAGATGCCGGCACAGCCCAACAAGGTGGATATGACCACAGGCTTCATTAACGACCCCACCAAGACCGATACTCTCTTTATCGGACAGTTCACCTTCCCTGTGTGCTACCACGGACTGAAGGCCGAGATCGACAATGAGACGGGGCTGCTGAAACCGCGCACCATCAATGGTGACACCGAAGTGGCTCCCAATATCAAAATAACCAGCCCGATGAGTGGCTTCAATTCTACCCACATGGCTACCTACAGTCGTGAGGTGCGTCTTGCAGCTATCATTCTGAAGCCTGTAGAACTTGATGATTACGAAAAACAAAAATGAAAATGAAGAGCACCATATTTAATCTTTGGCAGACAGCGAGTCGGAGACTGCTGTTTTGCACACTGGCCATAGGCTTCTGCGTGACACCAGCTCTGGCTCAGACTGAGGACGAAGAAGAGGAAGAGGTGGAGACCGGCATCAAGCAGCCCACGCGCAAGGTCGTACAAGCCAACTATCCCGTCGTCACCCTCAAGGGCGTCGTTGTAGACCAGGCCACCAAGAAGCCCCTTTCCGGTATTCAGCTTCAGGCCGTCGGCAATGTGCGCTATACGGCACTGACAGGCGAGGATGGTACTTTTGTCATTAAGGTTCCCGACTTTACGACAGCCCTTTATGTCCATTCACCCGAATATCTGCCGTTGCAGGTTGCCGTGAATGCCGCTGATACCACTAAGATTGTCAGCATCGGCATGTTGAAGGACAAGTTCCAGTCCATGTATGGCACCGGTACTGACTATACGGCCAAGGCAGTGGCACAGATTACAGACTTCGGTCTGACTGTCGACAACGAGATTTCCAATAAGTTGGGTGCTGACGTACACAGCGTGATGCGTTCAGCTGCCCTCGACGGCGGTGCCTCCATGTTTATCCGTGGTCTGAACAGTATCACCAGCGATGCCCAGCCTCTCATTGTCATTGACGGTATAGAGCAGGACATGCAGCGTGACCGCTATTCACTGCATGACGGACAGTTCAACAACATGTTGGCCAACATCTCGACTGACGATATTGAGAAGGTGACGGTGCTGAAGAATGCCACAGCCCTCTACGGTGCCCGTGGCGCCAATGGTGTCATCCTGATTGACACCAAGCGCGGTCATTCGATGGCTACCCGTATCGATGCTAACATCTCAGCCGGTGTGACGCTGAAGCCCCGTCTGGTGAAACTGATGGACCAGACTCAGTATCGTAACTATGCTACCGAGTTGCTGGGAACCATCAACGGCATTACGGAGAAGCAGATTAACTTCCGCTTCCTCAATGACAATCCCAACGGTTATTACTATAACTGGTATCACAACAATACCGACTGGAACGACTATGTATATCGCACTGCTCTGACACAAAACTACAGTGTCAACGTGCAGGGTGGTGATGACATCGGTATGTACAACCTGTCAGTAGGCTATGTAGACGGTCAGTATGCAGCCAAGAAGAACGGTTTCAACCGTATGAACGTGCGTTTCAACACAGACATCAACATCCTGTGGAACCTGAAGACCAAGTTCGACATCTCCATTGCGCGTACTAATAATAATGTGCTCGATGCCGGCATGCCCGAGGACTTCTCGGCAGCTACCGTCGTGTCACCTACCGCCTTGGCTATGATCAAGTCGCCGCTGGTTGCTCCCTATCAGTATATTGCAGGACTGAACGGTGCCAGTGGAGGCTTCTCGTCACTGCTTTCCGATTACGATGATCTGTACAGTCAGTTGGGCAATGGCTATTCGCTGGCCAACCCCCTGTCTGTGTTGGAGTACGGTACCGGCGACAACAAGAACAAGGCTGAGAATACCTATTTCAATGTACGTGTAGAGCCTACTTTCAAGTTCAACGACGACTTCAGCCTGTCGGCATTGGTCAGCTACACGCTCGACCGTAATTCCCAGCGCTACTACCGTCCTTACTCTGGCGTTCCCTCATTCAACATCAGCGGACTGGGACGTGTCTATGCCAAGACCCAGTCGATGTTTGCCAAGGAGAACAGTATTGTAGGCAAACTGCAGCTTGACTGGCATCACCAGTATGGCCGCCACACGTGGGCTGCCTTTGCCGGTGCCCGCTATAATGCCTTCACCTTCGACAGCAATGATGTGTCGGTGCAGGCTCAGGGTGCCACAGCCGACAAGAACCCGTCGCTGTCATCTGCAGGTTTCAAGAATGTCGATGGCTCCAACGACCAGTGGAAGCAGATACAGTGGTATGGTAATGTAGACTATAACTACATGAACCGCTACTTTGCCACCCTCTCTCTGCTTGGCGAAGCCAACAGCCGTTTCGGCGAGAATGCCAGCGGCCTCAAGCTGTTTGGCGTGAAGTGGGCACTCTTCCCCAGTGTGCAACTGGGATGGGTGATGACCAACGAGAAGTGGTTCCCCAAGACTCAGGGTATCAATTACCTGCGCCTGAATGCCGGCTTCGACATCAGTGGTAACGACGGCATCAGCAACTATGCAGCCCGTACAGGTTATACTGCCGTGCGCTATAATCTCAGTGCCATCGGTACGCAGCTTACCAATATTGGTAACGACAAGATTCAGTGGGAGAGCACCAAGAAGTTCAATGTCGGTCTGCAGAGCTATCTGCTCAACAACCGTCTGGGTGTGAAGTTCGACTATTTCTATCATAAGACCGACAACCTGCTGACGCAGAAAGCCTTTACCAATCCTATCGGCGGTATCAACCTCTATTGGAGCAATGGCGGCGAGCTGGAGAACCAAGGCTTCGAGACCACTGTCACCTTCAAGCCGGTCGTTGCCAAAGACTGGAGTGTAGAGGTAGGCGCCTCGGTGGGCCACTATAAGAATAAGGTGACCAAGCTGCCCGAGGGCTTTGTCAAGACCCAGTCCATCTATGGCGACCACAACATCCTCACCGAGGAGGGCAATCCCGTAGGTGTGTTCTATGGCTACAAGACGGCCGGTGTGCTGAAGAACGACCAGGCTGCCCTTGAAGCTGGCAACGCCCAGTATCTCTACATGGAAGATCAGGCAGGTCATAAGAATCCCTTCGTAGCCGGTGACGTACATTTCGTAGACTGGAATGACGATGCCAACAGCGGCAATCCTGACGGTAAGATCAGCGAGGCCGACAAGACCATCATCGGCGATCCCAATCCTGATATCTATGGTAACATCTTTGCCACTGCATCGTGGAAGAACTTCACGCTCAACATCGGCTTTAACTACAGCCTGGGTAACGATGTGTACAATTATCAGCGTTCGGTACTCAACAGCGGCAGCAACTTCTTCAACCAGCAGGTTGCCGAGGTGTCGCGCTGGCGTTTCGAGAATCAGCAGACCGATCTGCCCCGTGCCGTCTATGGCGACCCCATGGGCAACAACCGCTTCAGCGACCG
>AUXO011143497.1_pt1 | contig 10640 bp, 4 predicted proteins | sample 768731 | NCBI WGS metagenome assembly AUXO01 (sample SAMN02715735, study PRJNA202380) | gut metagenome | biome: sheep rumen | host: Ovis aries | place: New Zealand: Palmerston North
GTATTCAACCTCGAAGGCGGTTGCTATGCTAAGGTTATCAATCTTGACAAAGAGTCAGAGCCTGACATCTACAACGCCATCAAGCGCAACGCCCTCCTGGAGAACGTTACTGTAGATGCTAACGGCAAGATTGACTTTGCTGACAAGAGCGTAACAGAGAATACCCGCGTAAGTTATCCGATTGACCACATTACCAACATTGTCAAGAAAGTAAGCGGCAAGAGCGCAGGTCCTGATGCAAAACAGGTTATCTTCCTGAGCGCAGATGCATTCGGCGTATTGCCTCCTGTATCTATCCTTACCCCTGAGCAGACTCAGTATTACTTCCTCTCTGGTTTCACAGCTAAATTGGCTGGTACAGAGCGTGGTATCACAGAGCCGACTCCGACATTCTCAGCTTGCTTCGGTCAGGCATTCTTGGAGTTGCATCCGACAAAATATGCAGAGGAGCTCGTTAAGAAGATGAAGAAGAGCGGTGCTAAAGCATATCTCGTTAATACCGGTTGGAACGGTACAGGCAAGCGTATCTCTATTAAGGATACACGTGGTATAATTGACGCTATTCTGTCTGGTGCTATCAACAATGCTCCTACAAAGAAAATTCCTTTGTTTGATTTCGAGGTTCCGACATCTCTCCCAGGTGTTGACCCTGCTATCCTCGACCCACGCGACACTTATGCAAATCCTGCTCAGTGGGATGAGAAGGCTAAAGACCTCGCCGGACGTTTCATTAAGAACTTTGGCAAATATACCACAAACGAGGCAGGTAAAGCCCTCGTTGCTGCAGGTCCGAAGTTGTAATTGAGCAATTACACATTGTTTCATATTTATATATTTTTGGGTCCACCCTTCGGGGTGGGCTCTTTTTTTGTATTGGTCTCTCATAAGAGAAGAAGGCGAAAAGTCCGGACGTCCGGTCAAGAATTGAGTGACAATTGAGAATAATGAAGGAACAGACGGCGCTAATTGTTGATAAATTACTATCTTTGTATATATAGATAAATAAGTTATGAAGACGTCTCTAAAAGCAGTCGGGGGTTTGCTCTTACTTTCCCCGTTGATGCAATCGGTAAAGGCCAAGCAGCCTAATATCATTTTTTTCCTCGTAGACGATTATGGCTGGGCGGATAGTCAGGTACGCTATGATGGTGTGGAATATCCCAACAACAAGCGCTTTCATACGCCGAACATGCAGAAACTGGCAGATATGGGTGTGCGCTTTTCTCACGCTTACGCATGTCCGGTATCGACTCCGACACGCACAAGTATGCTCAGCGGAATGAACGCATGCAATTCTCATATCACCAATTGGACTTCTATGGCGAAAGATGAGCCGAGCGACGCTGTGGGCGGCGCAAATGGTGCGACAACGTATCAGGAAAAGCCTGAAGATATTTTCCGCCGCCCGGAATGGAACATCAACGGGCTGAGTCCTGTGGACGGTATAGAAGGAACACAATATGCCACTCCTATGGTGCAGATTCTCCGCGATGCAGGCTACTACACTATTCATGTCGGCAAAGCGCATTGGGCTTCTGCCGGTACGCCGGGAGCCACACCGTATAACATGGGCTTCATCGTCAACGTGTGTGGCAATAATGCGGGACTGCCAAAGAGTTACCGCGGTCAAGAGAATTATGGCAATACAGCAGAAAAATGGAATATGTCGGCTGTGCAGGATTTGACGCAATACTACGGACAAGATGTTTTCCTGACGGAGGCCATAACGCGCGAGGCGCTGAAAATGCTGGACTATCCCGTCAGTCAGAAAAAGCCGTTTTATCTCTATATGTCCCATTTTGCAACACATACACCAATTCAAAAGGACAAGCGTTTCTATGACTACTATGCTGATATGGGACAGGACGAAGGACAGGCCAAATATGCTTCAATGGTGGAAGGAGTGGACAAGAGTCTCGGCGATATTTTTCAGTATTTGAAAGACAAAGATATTGCAGACAACACGATAATAATTTTCATGGCGGACAATGGTGGCAATGCTGATGTTAAATCTAAAGGCGGCATTGTTCACACGCAGAATGCCCCGTTGCGCGAGGGCAAAGGTTCGTGCTATGATGGCGGAATTCGTGTGCCGATGTCGATATACTGGCCCGGCAAGACCGCTGCGGGTACGCAAATAGATATACCGGTTATGCCTGAGGATATGTTTCCGACCATTCTTAATATGGCCGGGGTGAAAAAGTATAGTACAGTACAGAAGGTTGACGGTAAGGACTTGTGCCGACTTATCGTAGATGGCTCTAAATATGTTGCGAAAACAAGCAACAGGATGGTTCCTAAAGAAGTTTCTAATATTGACCCACAAAGGGAAATCATCTTCCATTATCCGCATCAATGGAAAATAATATATAAACCCGAAATTGATTTCCTCAGTACAATTATTATAGGCGAATGGAAGTTGGTTTACGTTATGATGAATGCAGTGGAGGGTCAGCATGTTGACCCGAGTCTTGGTAAGATTGATCCGTCGTCATATGCATCATCTTCAGTTCCTGGAATAAGGTGCGGAGCCCTTGAATTATACAATATAAAACAAGACATCGGCGAGACAAAGAATGTGGCTGCATTGCATCCTGACAAAGTGGCGGAACTGGCTAAAACGCTATCAAAACGTCTGAGAGAAAACAATGCTTCGATGCCTGTCATCCGGGCTACAGGCAAGAAGGTTCCGATGCCAGACGAATTACTTTAATACAGACATACCAAACATAAGGATAATGGAAGAGGCATTAACCCCAATGATGGCGCAATTCCGTCAGTTGAAGAAGAAACACCCAGACGCTCTTCTCTTGTTTCGTTGTGGTGATTTCTATGAAACTTATTGTGAGGATGCGATAACTGCTGCCCAGATATTGGGAATTACGCTTACTCACCGAAACAATAAAGGTAAGGGTAATGCAACAGAGATGGCAGGATTTCCCCATCATGCCTTAGATACATATTTGCCTCGTCTTGTCCGCGCCGGGCATCGTGTCGCTATCTGTGATCAGTTGGAAGACCCGAAGACCACCAAGAAGCTGGTGAAGCGCGGCATTACGGAAGTCGTCACTCCCGGTGTAGCGCTGACAGACAACGTCTTGAATAGTAAGGAAAATAATTTCTTGGCGGCGATTACGGTCAATCACGGGGCGTGCGGTTTGGCTTTGTTGGATATCTCCACGGGCGAGTTCGCCGTTGCGGAAGGTACGATGGACTATATCAACAAATTGTGTACGAATTTCTCCCCGAAGGAAATCCTGATACCAAGAGGAACAAAGGCGAAGTTTCAAAGTGTCTTTGGCAGTCATTACTATACGTTTGAGATGGACGATTGGGCCTTCAATGAGAAAAGTGCCCAAGAACGTTTGTACAAGCACTTCAAGGTGAGGACGATGAAAGGTTTTGGCGTTGCTCATATGACAGCGGCTATGACGGCAGCAGGTGCGATACTCTTCTATTTGGATGACACGCAGCATACGCATCTGGGGCATATCACGACGTTAGCCAGGATTGAGGAAGACGGCTATGTCAAGATGGACAGTTTCACTATCCGCAACTTAGAGATACTTGCTCCGTTAGCACCCGAGGGGAAAAGTCTTTTAAGCGTTATCGATAAGACGCTGACGCCTATGGGAGCGCGTCTGCTCAAGCGCTGGATAGCTTTTCCGCTTTGTAACGTCAAGGAGATAGAGCGCAGACAGAATGCTGTGGAGTATTTCTTCAGAGAACCCGAGTTCAGGGAAACGCTGACGGCACAGTTGCGGATGATAGGAGACATGGAGCGGCTGATTGCCAAACTTTCCACAGGAAGGATTACTCCACGCGAAATGCAACAGCTAAGGATGGATCTGGATGCCGTCGTTCCTATCAAAGAGGCTTGCGACAGTGCATCGTTAGCCTCTATGCGGGATATAGGCAGCCGTATTTCACTCTGCGAGGAATTGCGTGAGAAGATTCGCAAGACTATCAAGCAGGACCCGCCGTCGTTGATGAATAAAGGTGACTACATCGCCGATGGTGTCAACAATGAACTGGACGAGTTGCGTAATCTCTCTAAATCAGGCAAAGACTATCTGCTGCAAATACAGCAGAGAGAAGCGGAGCGTACAGGTATATCCAGTCTGAAGATAGGCTTCAACAATGTGTACGGCTATTATCTCGAAGTGCGTAATACGTTTAAGGAGCAGGTGCCGCCTGAGTGGGTAAGAAAGCAGACGCTGGTACAGGCAGAGCGATATATCACGCAGGAACTGAAGGAGTATGAAGAGAAAATACTTGGTGCGGAGGACAGAATGTTGATTCTTGAAAGTCAGATTTATGCGGAGCTTGTCAGCGTTGCCGCCACTTCTGTCTCCGAGATGAAAAGTACAGCTATACATCTTTCCCAATTGGATTGCCTGCTGGGTTTTGCCACATTGGCGCGCGAAAGCAAATATATAAGGCCCGTCGTTGACGAATCCTGTGTCTTGGATATCAAGGAAGGACGTCATCCTGTGATCGAGACAGAGATGCCGGCAGGAGAGAACTATATCCCGAACGATGTCTACTTGGATACGGAAAAGCAGCAGATAATAATGATTACCGGTCCGAATATGTCTGGTAAATCTGCTTTGTTGCGTCAGACGGCGTTGATTGCATTGTTGGCCCAGACGGGAAGTTTTGTTCCTGCGGCGAGTGCGCACATAGGTCTGGTGGACAAAATCTTTACCCGTGTCGGTGCAAGCGACAATATCTCTGCCGGAGAATCCACGTTTATGGTTGAAATGAACGAAGCCGCAAGTATCATCAATAATATATCTTCACGCAGTCTTGTCCTCTTTGACGAACTTGGACGCGGTACGTCAACTTATGACGGCATCTCCATAGCGTGGGCTATTGTTGAATATCTGCATGAGAATACCAAGGGGCATCCGCGCACGCTCTTTGCTACACATTACTTTGAACTCAATGAGATGGAGAAGAAGTATGACCGTATCCATAATTTTAATGTCTCAGTCAAGGAAATAGACAATCGTGTCATTTTTCTCCGCAAACTTGTTCCCGGCGGCAGCGAGCATTCCTTCGGTATTCATGTGGCACAGATGGCAGGTATGCCGCCGTCTATCGTCAAGCGCGCCAGCCGGATTCTGAAGGATCTTGAGGCTTCCGGTCATGGGCATGATGTGGAGAAGGCGCTCCCGAAGGAGGGAGAAGAGGATGCCGTTCAGCTGAATTTCTTCCAGCTTGATGACCCTGTTCTGTGTCAGATAAGAGACCGTATTCTGGATGCCGACATCAACAGTCTGACGCCTCTGGAGGCATTGAATATACTGAACGAAATAAAGAAATTAGTCAAAGGTGAATAGGGAAGGGACAAAGGCCGTATGATTGATACGGTATGCAGAGAAAGCTTCCTGTAAAAAGAGAGAGTTTGATGCTATTGTCAAACTCTCTCTTTATAATGATGTATGATAAAAACTTATCGTTGGATTATTTTACGTCCGTCTTTGATGACGATACCGCGGTAGTCGGCATTCACCTTCTGGCCGTGCAGGTTGTATGTGCCCGGGAAGGTCTTGCTTGTTTTCTCTGATGTCGTAATCGCTTTAGGTGCAGAGATTCCGGTGAATACCGGTGTCGCGTCATAAGTGATTTTACCATCGTTGGCTACTGTGATGTTGTAAAAGAATTCACCGCCTGTGGAACGTACCTTTGTCCAACTGGCATCAGAGTTTCTCTTGACACCGATGTATAGCTGGTAATGGCCTGCGTTAAGTGTAGATTCCAAAGGTATGCTGTCAACTGTTTGATCACCGAAGCCGGTGAAAGTCTGGATAGATTGTCTATTTACTATAGTTGCTAGAGTATAAACATTCTTTGAGGCAGTATCTTCAGCGACAACGGCAATATTGAAACGAGTGGAATATGTTCCCAGATTGTACAGACCTGATGTCAGTTGTATATCCATTGTGTTGTTGTCGTTGAACGTGAAAGTATAGGGTGTGTCAGTAGCAAACTGATAAATGTTTTTATCGCTGCTTAACGCGCTGCTCCTTAATCCTGTTATCATGTCGTTTCCAGTAGTGAAGTAATACAATAGCGGATTCAACAAGAGGATGTCATAGAAACCGTCGCTTGAGCCGCTCCAACCCCAGTTGACATATACTTTGCCGTCTTCATCCATACCGCCGAGAACAAAGGCGTGACCGCCAAATTGCTTGTCGCTACCACCATAGATGACAGGACACTTGTTCTCCAGTTCCGTACGGACAATGTCAAACCATTCATCAACAGTATAATAATTCCTCATATAAAATTTAACGCTGTTAGAGGGATATTTGAAATTGGAGCTCATACCCAAGGCGGCATCTATGAGAGAGGTGCCGCTTGCAGAGAGGGTGTACTGCATTGATGCGGCATAACCGCAGTCGCGCATGAGTGTGGCGATAGCCGTTGCCTCTTCATCGGTGTAGGTTGAATTCTGGGGTTTGCCGTCAGCATCGATGTAGTCTCCGTATGCTGTTTTATATGGAAAAGTATAGGTACTGGACACTGACTCGGATTTACCTGTTTCATCGTTTTCTCCAAGATAGTAGGTACCCATGAATGAGGCTGATGCAGGGTATTGTACATAGTTAATCACTTGCGCCATTGCGGTAGCCACACAGCCTGTTGGTGTTGCCTTGCTGCCAATGGTAGGAGTGAGTTTGTTGTAGGGGTCATCCTGTCCCCAGCGGGTAGTGATGAATGGCTCTATGGCTTCTACGCTTTTGGGCGCAGCGTATTTCACCGCTTTCTTGGATGCAGCGTCCGAAACTTGAGAAAGCCACAACTTCATTGCGGGCGGTATGTTATCTGCGTCATAACTGCTCTTGGAGTAGCCTAAGACTTCTGGTAGAAGCGTGTTTTTGCCAACGATAACAAAGCCGATATCGTGCGATTCATAAACGCTATATTCTCTCTCGTCATCCACGCAGATAATTTGGTTTGCGCTCAACAGCCTGGAGGACCAAGGGGACTGTTTGTTGATGGTCTTCAGTTTGTGAAACGCGATGTTCTGCATCTCAAGGCCTGAGCGCATGGAGGCAGAAACGGGTATCAGGACAAGGGTGAATAGTAAATAAAGTAAAAGTTTTCTCATATTGCGTGTTTAGAAAATTACGGTCCGAAGACATTTCATCCTCGGACCGTAATTATTGTTTCAGATGATTATTCAGTTGCTTTCTTTATCTGATCGTTGTGGTCAAGCTCAACTTCAGGTATTTCAAATGTCCACCAGTTGTGGGCTGCATCTATAGGAATAGTTGTAGCTGTTGCTGTGTGACAGTTGCCGCCGTTAGCGAATGACTTACGTGTGATAGGCATGTTCCAACGCTTGTGGTCATACCAGTTGAAGCCTTCGCCCCAGAGTTCAAGCTCACGGTAGTTGACGATTTCTTTAAACAGGTCGTCACCGGTCTTGGTACAGGTGTAACCTGGCTGACGTGTCTGGTTCAGTTCTTCAAGAGCCTTCTGAGCGTCAGTGGTGTTGCCGAGGAAGTAGTTAGCTTCAGCCTCGATGAGCACCATCTCTGAAGAACGTATGAAGCAGTTGTAGCTCAGACCCGGGGTGCCGAATACCCAGAACTTCAACTGGCCGTTCAGGTAGAAGTAGCCATATTGGTAAGCTTTTGCCAAACCTGCAGGAGTTATGCTCTGGATGTAAGCGTCAGCGTCATCCCAAAGGTCATCATCCAAGAAATAGCCATAGGTTTGGTCCATAATAGTATCGCTTGTGAAGTCATAGCCTGGGAATTTGTCTACTGTCAGGAACAATCCCTTGCGGATGTCATTGTCAGGGATGACGTCGGTAAGTTCTTTCTCAATGTCACCTGTACCGTAGTATGCTTTGCTTGCGTAATATCCGTTGCAGCCAAACTGTGTGCCGAAGGTCCAGTACCAGTTGTTCTCTTCTGTTGAAGCGTAGCTGCCGAAGAGCCATTCGCGGGTAGGCTCGCAGAAACCTGCGGTATAGTCAGCGTTGCTCATCAGGTCATAGCCTGCGCGTGCCTTTTTAGCTGCATTGATAGCTTCACCATAGTCCTCACGGTTGAGGGCTGCACGAGCCTTGACAGCGTAAGCCACATTGAGGTTAGGCAACCATACTTCGCCCTGTGCGCGGTCCATCTGGCTTTCTGTGAACAGCTGGATGGCGTCGTCGCAATCCCGATAAATCCGTAAGTAAACTTCTTCCAGAGTAGACAGCGGCATAGGACCTGTAGACTCGTCAAGACGGAGTACAAGACCCTCACTTGCGCCGTTGTTGCTGTTTTTCCAAGCCTTGCAGTAATATTTAGCCAACTGTGTGAAAGCGTAAGCGCGGAACACCAGAGCCTGAGCCTTGTAGAATTTCTTCTCTGCCTCAGTTCCCTCTGCACCGTCAACATTGGCGATGATAGAGTTGGCATCAACAACGATTTCGTAGTAGTATGACCAAGGATATGTGCCATAACTGTTGTTGTTTACGGTATATTCGGTACCGTTCATCCATGTGTTCCAACCCGGAGCGAAGAAGTTATATCTGAACTCCTGAGAGGGATATTCCTCATAGATACTGCGGATACGGTTCTCACCGCAGCAGCCTTGTGTATAAGCATCGTTGTGCTGTGTACACATCATCTCAGCAAGACTGTTGACAACCATCTTTACAGTCTCCGTCGTGGAGTATGCTGTTGCAGTAGATGTTGCAGATGTCGGAGCTGTGTCAAGAAAATGATGTTCACAGGAAATTGTCGTAGCCGCAACTGTGAGCAGGCCAAGGACAAGATTGCTAATATATTTCATAATCTTAATTTTTTTAATTTTAATTACACTTAACACTAAAATTAGAATTTAACAGTCAGACCTGCGTTGAAGATGCGTGCTGTGATATAGGTAGCGTCCTGTGCGCCGGTGAAGCCATACTGCGGGTTGATACCCTTGCGTGATGTCACGGTGAACAGGTTCTCGCAACCAACCTTTACGGTCAGACCTGTGAGAGACCATTTAGAAATCAGGGCCTTCGGGAAGTCGTAGCTCAGGGTGATGTTCTTCATCACGAGATAGCTTGCGCTCTTCAGGAAGCGGTCAGATACAGTGTTGTTGTAAGAAGACAGGTAGCTGTCGTTTACAGGAATACCACCTTTGATACGGTTGTAATAAGTCGTCTCGCCGGTAGTAGCATCGGTTGTTGATGTCACGTTTGCTGCGTCGGCTGCAGTCCATGACTTCAAGATGTCTTTGTGCAATGCGCTTGCGCTTGAACCGGAGGTGTTCATCAATGTGCGATAACCGGTATCCATCAGTTTGCCGCCGAGAGAGTAAGTCATCAGCATGTAGAGTGACAAGCCCTTCCAGGAAACAGTAGCGTTGAATGAACCGTAAGCGCTCGGCATGGCTTTGCCAGCCCAGTCTTTCTTACCATAGGAATCAGCGTCGGTAGTATATTGTACACCGTTGATTTCAACCAGTTTGCCTGTTGCGGCAGCAGCAGCAGCCTTGTCGGGGTCGATAGTGTACAGTGCGTTACCTGTCAACTGGTCTACGCCTTCGAAGTGATAGGTGTAGAAGCTGTACATGTTGTGGCCTTCCTCAAAACGACGGTATGATCCGTTTGCGATACCCTCGTGGTCTGGCAATTTCTTAATCTTGTTGCTGATGAAGGTAATGTCTGCGCCTACGTTAACCTTCCAGTCCTTGTTCTTGTAGATGTCAACGTCAGTGCTGATTTCCCAACCGCGGTTGGAAACCTTACCGATGTTCTTCAACTGTGTCATACTGTATTCTGAGCCCCACAGATAGTAACCTGCTGAACCCGGGAGCTGAACAGAGAAGAGAAGGTCTTTTGACAACTTGTCAAAGTAGCCTACGCTCAAGTTCCATCTGTTGAAAAGACGTGCGTCGATACCGATGTCGAATGTCTGTGTGGTCTCCCACTTCAGGTCGTTGGCTGCGAGCTGCTGTTTCAGCAATGCTGCGCTACCGCCGTTCTGCTCCAGTCCGTAGAGAGCCTGATATGCATAGTAGTCGATACCCTGGTTGTTACCAACCTGACCCAGGCTGACGCGTAATTTACCGAAGTCAATCCAGCTTGCATTGTCCTTGATGAAGTTTTCCTTAGAGAAGTCCCATGCGCCACCGATTGACCAGAATGTACCCCAGCGGTTGTCTGTAGAGAAGCGTGAAGAACCATCACGACGCAGACTGAATTCGCCGAAGTATTTCTCGTCGTAGTTGTAGCGTACACGGCCGAGGTAAGACTCAACCTTGTCTACGTCATCCCAACCATAGATGTGGGCGAGTTCAGTGAAGTTCTGCGCTACCATGACACCCGGAAGTGACATGCCGGTCTTCATTGACTCGCCATATCTGTAGTTGTACTCGTAGCTTTCGTGAGCGAGGAGAGCGTCAACATGGTGTTTGCCAAACTCTTTGCTCCAGTCAATCTGCTCATCGAGGATGGTGGTCTCATATTGTCTCTCGTCATAGGTCAGACGACCGCCATTGGTAGCACCGTCACCAATCAACGGGTTGTTGTAGTCACGGTAGTGGCGTGTACGATAGTTCTTGTTACCCTTTACGGTAGCACTGAAGCCGTAAGGCAGATAGAATGTTGCGAAAGCGCCTGCATCGATGGTCAGACG
>AUXO013135357.1_pt1 | contig 10640 bp, 9 predicted proteins | sample 768731 | NCBI WGS metagenome assembly AUXO01 (sample SAMN02715735, study PRJNA202380) | gut metagenome | biome: sheep rumen | host: Ovis aries | place: New Zealand: Palmerston North
TTAATCCCATAAATGTAGAGGATAATCTTTATTTTCATCTTCTTTTGTTTTTACTAATTTTTTAATAGATTCTTTTACTGCTGGTGCATCTTCTTTATAAGTTACTCCATACCATGTTGCGGTTGTTGGGATCACTTTGCAAGTTGCTTTTTTCTCATTTATAGATTTGAATAAGATGTCTGGAATTAAGTATTCACATTTTTCTAAATTGTCTTTATTCTTTTCTAAGAATTCAGTAAAGTTATCTTTAATATAGGCAAAGATACTTGGATCGAATAATAACATATTCATTGATACTGTATCATCTTCTGCTACTGTAAATGATTCTAATGTTTCATCTAATGGTGTTGCTTTAATTGTTCCATCTTCTGTTCTTCCTACTGAACTTTCAATTAGTTTTGTTAAATAACCATTTTCTACATTACATACACCACGTTTTACAGCACCATTTTCTGTAATGGTATTTTTTACTAAATATCCTACCATTCCATATGTATGTGGCTCTTTATTTACATCGATATTTTTTAGGAATTCTGCTCCTTTTTCAAATGCATCATAGCCATAGAAGTCATCAGCATTTATAATCATGAATGGTTCATGAACTTTATCTTCACAACATAGAATTGCATGTGCTGTACCAAGTGGTTTTGTTCTATCTTTTAATTCATCATAAAACAATGGTACATTATCATTCTTTTGGAAAGCATATTCAACTTTAATATGTGGCTCTACTCTTGCTCCTATTGTTTCTTTAAAAATATCATAGTTTTCTTCTTTAATTAAGAATACAACTTTATTGAAGCCAGCTTTTAGAGCATCATAAATTGAATAGTCTATTATAAACTCTCCATTAGGTCCCATTGGCTCTATTTGTTTTAATCCTCCAAATCTACTACCCATTCCGGCAGCTAATATAACTAAAGTAATATCTTTATTCATTATATCTCTCCTTTTTCTTTATTATAACATAAGTAGAAAAAAAGAAAAGAATAAGACATTTTCTTATTCATCTTCTACATAGATATAATCATCTCCACGATATTCTTTTTTAGGAGTTACTACTTTATATTTTTTATTATTTATTCTAATTTTATAGTCTTTCTCTATTCTTCCTTTTTGAATACCTACATATACTTCTTGATCTTTACTTACCATCTTTTTATAGTCTGTATCTAATGAATCACTAATATATGAGATATCTTGGTCTAGTGATTTTACTTCAATAAAAGTTGTATCTATATTTTTATAATAATAATTAGTTATTTGGTATTTTTCATTTAAAACAAATGTATCCATATCAGCATATTTATCTAAATACCATTTTCTATCTTTTTTATAATAATATCCAATGCTTCTTTTTTTAGAATCTTTTATATAAGCAAATATTCCATTATTATAAGCCAATTGACTTTCTAGACTACCATTATTAGTAGTTTTTTCAATTGCCTCCTTTAATGTATCATAACTTTCATTATATATAGTAAATCTATATGTTAATAAACAACAAACTATTATTACTAATATTATTAATGTTATATAAATTACTTTTTTCATTCTATCACCTACACTACTTTAGATAATTTTTTATGATTTTTCATTAATTTCTTTATACCATGTGGATGTTTAAAGGCTACACTTACAAGTGAGTTAGTTACTTCTACTACTTTTCCAGTACCAAATGTTTCATGGTAAACATAATCACCTACTTGATAGTCTACATCTTCTTCTCTGAACATATCACTTGTATCTACTTTTACTTCTTGTTTAATTTCTTCTTTTACATTGCTTTCTAATAAATCTTCTTTTATTTCACTTATAAAACGACTTACTGGATTAATTTGCTCTTTTCCAAATAATGTTCTACGTCTAGCATTTACTAAATGAAGATCATCTTTTGCTCTAGTTATAGCAACATAACATAGTCTTCTTTCTTCTTCTAATTCACTATTTTCCATTAATGAATTCATATGTGGGAATATTCCTTCTTCCATTCCTACTACAAAAACATGATTATATTCAAGTCCTTTTACTGAGTGAACAGTCATTAAACTAATTCTATTTGAATCTTCTTTATATTCTTCTACATCGCTTACTAAACTTATTTCAAATAAGAAATCTTCTAATGATATTAAGCCTTCTCTTTCTTCAAATGATTTAGTTATTGATTTAAACTCTTCTAAGTTTTCTAATCTTATTTCTGAATCTAGTGATTTTTCATCTTCTAACTCTTTTCTTAAGCCACTAGCTTCAAGCACTTTATCAATTAATTGTGTTAAAGTTAGTTCTTCTGATACAGCAGTTAGTTTTTCTATTACATTTTTAAATTCCAATTCTTTACCTGAAGTAATTGCTTCAAAAATACTTATATTTTCTAAATCAGCTTTTTCTGTTAATTTTTCTATTGTTTTAAGCCCTATTCCTCTTTTAGGTGTATTAATAACTCTAAGTAGAGATACATTATCTTTTGGATTATGAATAAGTCTTAAATAAGCAATTAAATCTTTTATTTCTTTACGTGAATAGAAATAGAAACTACCTACTACACGATATGGCATGTTTTCTTTTAACATTTCTTCTTCTAATACACGTGATTGAGCATTAGTACGATAAAGGACTGCGATATCTTCATATCTTACATCTTTATTTACTAATTCTTTGATTTTTCTAATTACATATTGTGCTTCATCTCTTTCATTATAAGCACGATAATATTTAATTTTTTCTCCTACTCCACGAGCTGTCCATAGATTTTTATCTTTACGCATTTTATTATTTTTTATAACACTATTTGCTGCATCTAGGATAGTACTTGTAGAACGATAGTTTTGTTCTAAAAGAATAGTTTTGGCATCTTTATAATCTTTTTCAAAGTTTAATATATTTTTATAATTAGCTCCTCTAAAGCTATAGATACTTTGTGAGTCATCTCCAACACAAGTTATTTTTCTATTCTTTTCACTTAACATTTTAGTTAAGATATATTGTGCTTCGTTAGTATCTTGATACTCATCTATTAATATATATTTATATAGATTTTGATATTTTTCTAATACATCAGGATGCTTTTTAAATAATTCGATTGGTAATAATAATAAGTCATCGAAATCTACTGAGTTATTTCTTTGTAGTTTATCTTCATATTTTTCATATACTTCTTTTATTACTTTTTCATAATCACTTATAGCATATCTTGAATATTGCTCTGGAGACATCATTTCGTTTTTACAACTACTAATTTTATTTCTAATTGCTCTTGGATTATATATTTTAGGATCATAATTATTATCTTTTAATATTTTCTTAACAACTGTTAGTGAATCATCGCTATCCATTATTACAAAATTTTTATCATATCCTAAAACACTATAATTTTCTCTTAATAGTTTTAAACCAAATGAGTGAAATGTAGATATTTGAATGTTTTTAGCAACACTTCCTATTAATCCATATATCCTATCTTTCATTTCACCAGCTGCTTTATTTGTAAATGTAATCGCAAGTATATTATAAGGAGAGACTTTTTCTTCTTCTATTAAATAAGCTATTTTAGTTGTTAATGTCTTGGTCTTTCCTGCTCCTGCTCCTGCTATTATCAATAATGGTCCTTCATTATATAAAACGGCTTCTTTTTGTTTGTCATTCAAATTTGTTAAATCCATTTTTCTACCTACTTCCTAAGGTATATTATATCATAAGAACAAAATAAAAGAAGTGTTACTTGACACTTCTATATAATTCTTGTAATTCTCTAAATTTGACTTGTTCATCATATTCTTGTTGTTTTTTAATTCTTTCTAGTCTCTCTTTTTGTCTTTGCTCTTTTAACATTTTTAATAATAATTTATAATCATCTAAAGTTAGAGATTCTTCTAGTTTTTTAACTATTAAATCTTCTTTTGTTTCTTGTTTTTCTTCTTTTACTTCTTCTTTTATTTCTAGTACTTCAGTTTTAGGCATAGCTTTAGCAAATCTAGGTACTTCTACTGGAGTAATATTTTCAGGAAGTACTGGTACTTTTTGTTTTACATATACCTTTTTAATTTTAACTGGTACTTTATATTCTTTCTTTAAATAAATCATTATTAATCTATAGGCAATTAAGAATAAGATCCATACTATAAAGATAACACTAGATAATTCTATTAAAGCATGTGCTTGTTTATTTTGATAGATAGATGCTTGTGTGAAGACATCTAACTTTTTAGTAACAATTACATTTAATAGAAGAATTAATATATAATTTAGAATACAATAAATTGTGATATTAATATTTTTAATTAATGTTGAAGTCTTATAACTAAAAATACTAACATATAAAATTATATTTGTAATGATGATTGCTGCTAGATAGATAGCTACATTTGGAAAGTAGACTGCTATAAAGAAGTTATTCATCATATAATCAAACATATCAGTTATAGAATCTTTATATATAGCTAGGGTAAGTACTAAGACAACCATAGCTGCACCAAGATATAATCTTCTTGACTTCTTCATATTCTTTTTGTTAACTGAAAAGAATAAATAACCAATTATACCTAATATAAATATGGCTACTATAAATAAGTTGGAACTTTTAGATACTTCTACTAGTACACCCAATTTATCTATAAAAGACATCTTAGTCATATACCCACCCCCTTAACGATTCTTTTTTTATTCATCTACTACACTAACTAGTTCAGAAATATAAACTGTTTGTGTTTTTGAATCATTATTAGTACATGTTACTAATGTCAATGTAGTTTTTTCATAGTTACGATAAATACCTATTTTACCGGTTTTATCTTGTTTATAGATGTTAACAATGTTATATGTATAAACTTTATTTTTATAATTAATAATTAACTGATCTCCTACAGCAAGTTTATATAGGTCATTGAAGAATGCCTTCCATCCAGTACCTGAATGTCCTGCTAGGATTAAGTTTCCTTTTTCAACGTCTGGATATGTTGATCCATTTACGACTAATATATTTTTTTCAACATCATTTTCTGTTGAACGATAATCTAAAAATCCTTTTTTCAAATTAATCTTTGGTATTGTTAAGTAGCCAATATAGTTATTTGTTACTTCATCAGGTAAATTATTTTCAAGTGTTGTATTTTGTCCTTCTTCTACTTCTTCAATGTTTACAATTTCTTGTCCATTGTAGAAAGCATTAGCCATATAGTCGAATGCGACTATTTTCTTAGCTTGGACATAATTATAGGAAAGAAAGAATCCTCCTAGTAATACTACTAGGGCTCCTAGAACGCCTACTGTATTGGGAGAGATTCTTCTTTTACTATCTACTAACTTTTTGTCCATTCTTATATACAAAGACAATTCCCATACTGATTACTGCAATACCAAGAATTGTAAATAGTAGTGAATTATCAGCTGTATCTGGTACTACTACTTCTGGTGTATTTAAGAAATTAATTTGATGTGATTGATGTTCTTCATCAATTGTAAATGTAACAACATTGTTTGCTTTAATATATCCGGCTGGTGCTTGTACTTCTGATACTGTATAAGTACCATATGGTAAATCAGTAATTACATATGCTTCAGTAGTTGTAGTAAATTCTGCTACTTTTTCTCCTTTAGCATTTGTTACTTGTAATACTGCTCCAGCAAGTGGATTTTTAGTTGATTCATCTATTTTTAAGATTGTTACTGTAACTTTCTTAGCAGTGTTTCCAATCTTTACTAATAAATCATATTTTTCATCTTTAACAGTGAATGTTGTTGGTGTCTTTTTAAGACTATATCCTTCAGGAGCTTCAGTTTCCTCAACTGTATAAGTTCCAGGATTTAAGTTTCTAATAATATGTCCATTTACTGTTGAAGTCCAACTTGTAATTATTTTTCCACTAGCATCTTTTAATACTAATTTAGCTCCTGCTAATGGTTGTTTAGTTGAATTATCATATTTTAGAATAGTTACTTTAGAACTTGAAATCTCTAAAGTTACTTTTTTATTTACTGTTACTGGTTCTTTTACTAAACGACCAACGTTTTGCATGTTTTGACTAACTGGTTGATATTCATATACTTTGTAGATATATCCAGTTGCTTTAGCATTTACTGTAATATTTACTGATGTTGTAGTAACATTCTTTGATGGAACTTTTACAAAGAATTCTTCATTTGCTTTGAATGTATTCTTTTCATTTCCATTAGCATCTACGATAATTGTTCCTGTTGGAGCATTAGCTACTGAAACAGTAAATGTAGATACATTACTTAAATTAGTTCCTTTAATTGCTTGTGATACATAGTATCCATCTTTTAAAGTCATTGATGAATTACCTACTGATAAATCAAATGATGTTGTTGGATAAGCTTTATCTTTATACTTTTCACCATATGCTACTAATTCTTTAACATAATGTCTTAAGTTATAAGTATCAGCTCCTGTTACTTTGAAGGACTCACCTAAGTTGTTTCCACCTTCATTGTTGTCTAAATACCACCATACTGCAGTTTGTGTAATATAGTAGTCTTTGTCTTTATCACCAGTAATATTTTGTCCTTTTCTGATGATTTCTGCAATTGCTCTATTTCTTTCTCTTACGAAAGTAGCTGTAGTATTCTTAGCTGTATTTTTCTTCATAGTTAAGCAATATAATAATTCTCCAGATGTTGTTTCTTTAGTTGTAAAATGAATACCTCCAATGTATGATCCAACTGAATGTGGTTCACCTAAACTGATTGTCTTATCAACAGCTTTAACATTCATTAGAGATGTTCCAAATGTTGCTACCATAAGTAACAACGCACATAGGATTTTAGTTAAATTATTTAACTTTTTCATATTTCTTTCCCCCTCACTCAATGTGTAGATATTATAACACAAAATCCCTATTTTAGCAAGTAATTCTTACTTAACACACTATTATAAAAGCAATTTTTTATAATTTCAACAGGCTAATTGACTTTTTCTTCAAAAATAATCGCATTATTTATATCATAAATAGTAAATTTTTCTTCATCATAGATCATATATGAAGCATCATAGATACCTTTTGGTTTTGATATAGAACCTGGATTTAAATATAGATTTGTTTCTATTTTTTTAATAAATGGAACATGATAATGACCAAAGATTAGAATAGAATTTGTCTTATCCCAATTTGTTTCATTATAAATATGACCATGAGTTAAGTATAAATCATTATTAGTAGTTTGTAATTTATAAACTCCATCTATTATTTGAAATGGTGAAACTTCTACATCTACTTGAGTATCACAATTTCCTTTTAAGCAAATCATTTTATCTTTATATTTGTATAAAAATTCTCTTACTGCTTTAGGATCATAATCTGGCATATCCATACTAAAATATAAGTCTCCTAAAACTACTAATGTATCACAATGTAGTTCTTTAAAACGATTATCTATTAATTCTAAGTTTGTAGTTAATCCATGTATATCAGATATAAACATTATTTTCATATTATCACCATTTATAAAATAACATAAAAAAAGAGATATTACTATCTCTATTTTTTACCTATTGCAGTAAAGGATAACATTAGACCACCACATATATTTGATGAGTGTTCTTCATACCCATATTGGCCAAAAGTAAATGGCATTATGAATGGTACTCCTTTAGTTTCTTTTAAAACTTTTTCATATACTTCTTCTATTTTATCTTTTAAGACAATTCTTCTTCCAGCACAATGTATTAATATATAGGCTGCTGGAGTATTATACATTTTGTTACGTAGTTTGGCGACTAGTTCAGCAGGTGCATTTATTAATTCTTTATCTGATGCTTCTAATTGAACTATAGCTGTCCCTTTAACTACTTTATTTCCTAATCTAATGGCATCATCCATAGTAGTTTTTGTTCCCATATCATCACCAAACATAGGATGTCTTACTACCATAATATTTCCTAATGGATCTTTTATTCCTAAAGGTTGTCTTACTGATGCTGTTAATAAATTATGTCCAAATAAATCTTTGGCATTTTGATTTGTCCAATGGGCATATTTTTTAAGAGCAGACATTCCATCTATTGAAATTAGATTTCTATCATCATCTACTTCTGTGATTAAACCTACATTATTAGTTTCATTATAAGCACCTGAAAAACATGTGTTTATTTCATTATCTGTATAGAAAAAGGCTACTGCTACTCCATCAGAGAATACTTTGTCATTACAAATTATTTTCCAATTACCTTCAACTGTATCATCAGCTGCACTTCCTCCAAACATTGGAACACGTCCAATTACATCTTGAATTCCCATTAGATATTCTTCTTCTTCTTTTGGGCTTGCTACCATATAGAAATATGCTGGTGCGCGAGTAGTTTTAGCATTTTCTACTGCTTGAATTGCTACTTTTCTTCCTATTACTCTAGGATTGTTTCCAGCTTCATGACAAGCTATTCCAACTACTAGTTTTGGATCATCTAGCGTTAACATACCACTATAACCATACTCACTATTAATTACTCCATCAGGAACCATTATTCCACTACTACTTGTACAACCAATAAGTGGAATATTATGGACACTTTCTATTCCTTTTACAACTTGTTTAATATTATTTTTCACAGATGTATATAAAAAACCTAGTTTTGGATTTGATAAATCTGCTGTTGCTTGTTTAGCAGTTTCAATTCCTGCTAAAAAACTATCACTATTAGTACTATAACCAACCATTGATTTCATAGAATTACCTCCTAATAAGCTTCTTTATATATATTTAGTATATCTTCTACTGTTACTTCTCTTGGATTTCCTGGAGTGCAAGCATCATTTATTGCTTGTTCTGCTAATGTTTGCAACTTATCTTCTGGAATATTAAGAGAACGTAAATTTGGTGGTATATTTAATTGTCTATTTAAATTAAATATTTCTTCTACCACTTTTTCTATTGCTTCTTCATCAGTTAAATTATCCATATTTAAATCAAAAGCTCTTCCCATATTTCTAAATAAATCAGGACAAACTTTTCCATTGAATCTTAATACGTGAGGTAATAATACAGCATTTGCTACTCCATGAGGAGTATCAAAGTATGCTCCTAGTGAATGAGCCATAGAATGAACTATTCCAAGTCCAACATTAGAAAATCCCATTCCAGCAATATATTGAGCATAAGCCATTTTATCAACAGCATTTTTTTCTTTTTCATTTGCGGCTGCTACTATATTCTTATGAATTAATGACATAGCATTTAAATGGAACATATCTGTCATCATCCAAGCAGCTTTTGTAATATATCCTTCCATAGCATGAGTTAGAGCATCCATTCCTGTTGATGCTGCAAGTGACTGTGGCATTGTCTCCATTAAATCTGGATCAATTATTGCTGCTATTGGAATATCATGTGGGTCTACACAAACCATTTTTTTAGTTCTTTCTTCATCTGTAATTACATAATTAATTGTTACTTCGGCAGCTGTTCCAGATGTTGTAGGTAATGCAATTAATGGTAAACCACTATTTTTTGTATTTGCAACTCCATCTAAACTTACTACATCTATAAATTCTGGATTGGCCATTATTATTGAAACAGCTTTTGCAGTATCAATTACACTTCCGCCACCAACGGCTACAATAGCATCTACATTGTTTTCTTTTGCTACTTGCAATGCAGATTTTACATTACTTACTGTTGGATTAGCTTTTACACCATCGAAAATGAAATATTCACAACCTGCAATTTCTATCTCAATAGTTACCATTCTTGCTACACTTTTTTCTAATAGAGCCTTATCTGTTACAAATAGTAATCTCTTAAAGCCTCTTTCTAATATTTCATCTCTTATTTTAGCTCTTGCTCCACGACCAAAATAAGATCTTTCATTTAACACAATTCTATTGACCATTTACTTACTAGCCTCCCTATTCTTTTATATTATATCATATTTTATTTTGATAAATAGCAGTTGTAAAAAAAAATAGAAAACTTTACAGTCTTCTAATTTGTTTGTTTTTTAGAAATAACTACAGCTCCTGCAGTTAAGATTGCTACTGATAACATGAAGATAATTAAGAAATTTGCAAATGTTTTAGGATTAGTAATTGATGGTTGTTGTACTTCTTTTTTATCAGTTAATATAATCTTAAATTTTTGAAAACTATCAAATAGTTCTTGCATTTCTGAATTAATATTTGGAGCCTGAATATCTTGTTCTTCTAAGAATGTATAAAAGGCATCTATTATTCTGTCAGAATCAAAACTCATATTATCATTGAATGAGATATTTTTTGAAACATCTAAAGTAAAATCAGAAATACTTAATGTTGCTAATGTTTTTCCATTCTTTTTAAAAGTTATTTTATCAAGTAAATCTAGTAATGTATCTTGATTTCTTACTGCATTTTTGTCATATATAAGTTCTTCTATTTCTGGTGACTCTATTTCTCCAGACACAACTAATATTCCTAGAAATTGTATACTAGCAATATTTGTATCTAATGCTTTATCAATGGATGTTGCATTTAATTCTAACGTTGCAGTTGGAGCTGATCCTTCTTTAACTACTATTTTAATTTCATCATAATCTTGTTTTACATATTTATCTAAATTTTTACATATTTTTTGTCTAGTTTCATTAACTCTATCATTTGAATAACTTACTATATCTAACTGTTGTTGTCCTTCTACTTCTTTTAATAAATTTCCTA
>AUXO016790759.1_pt1 | contig 10639 bp, 8 predicted proteins | sample 768731 | NCBI WGS metagenome assembly AUXO01 (sample SAMN02715735, study PRJNA202380) | gut metagenome | biome: sheep rumen | host: Ovis aries | place: New Zealand: Palmerston North
GATCCTAGAGAGTATTCACTTCCTTATGATGGTGAACGTACAGGACATTGGTCTAGTCAATATGATGAGGAAAATCCTGAAAAAACATTTGTTTTTGCGGTTAAAGATTCTGCTGGAAATGTTGTTAATTATCAGAATACTTTGAAATATACTGTTTATCAATCCTGCCTTATTGAAAATGCTAATATTAATTCATCTTCTTTAAGTGTTCATGAAGGTTTTCAACCTATTTCTGCATCTTATTGCGATGGTGCATGTTATCATAGTTTCCCAAGTAATAATACTAATGGTTCTATAAAAAACAATATTAGTACAAAGTATGATAATTCTATTAGTTATCATGATAAATTTGTATCTATTAGTTGTCCTGATGCCGTACAAGAAGAAATTAAGTATTGTGATTATCATCCTTGTTTTATTCCAGAGGGTTCTACTCATCCAAATTATATCGGATTAAAGATTAATGACACATCTTATGTATGGACAGATTCTCCTGCTGGAGAGGTAATGGATGTTCCAATGGAAAAGCCATATTGTGATGAGTTGATTGCAAATAATAGTTTGTTATTTACATCGAAAGATCCAAGATGTACGAATAAGAGTTTCTGTGATACATATGCAAGAAATATGTGTACTGATTCTGACAATGAAGCAATGTGTATTAATATTGAAAAAAGTGAATGTAAGGCGTCTCTTAATAATTTCTGTAGTCGTGGACTTGATCAAGGTTTAGAGGCTATTGAATGTAGTTCTATGGATGAAAGTAAACCAGAAGAATATGAGGTTCATTTCTGTAATACTGATTTTATTAATGGTTTATGTATTGATGATCCTGATTATTGTTATTCTTATGATTCAACTTGTACACAAACTCAAATTCAAAATGGTACATGTCCTAAAGTCTTATCTAGTGGTAGTTGTCATAAGGTTTGTTATAGAAAACAGAATTGTGCTGATGAAACAAAAGAGGTTCAAGCAGTTGTTACTTGTCATGGATACTTAAATATGTATTCTGGTATTTATCTCGATAATAAAATGTTCTTAGCAAAACAAGATATTAAAATTTGTCCAGAAGTAATTACGAAATATCCTAACCATTATCGTTATGATCCATCAACAGGAAATTATTATATTCGTTTTAATGAAGATGAACAGAGTACTGCAACTGGTATTAATGTAACAGATTAATTGTTTTAAGGAGTTAATATGAAAGATAAAAAATATATAATTATTACTGTTGGTATTTTGATTGTTTGTTTTTTGATTTTAATTTTGTTGAAGGGATGTTCTTCTAAGAAAAAAAGTATTGAGGATTATCCGGAAGGGGTTTATATTTTAACAGACGTTCCGGATGATCCAGATCGAGTTGTTGTTTCTAATAAAAATCTTAATAAAGAACAATGTGTTGGGAATATTTGTATTCGTAATTTAAAAATTACTTGTTACGAAGATAGAGGAAACATTACTTATACGATTCGTAATCGTGGTGGTAAAAAAGCATCTGGTTATTTAAAACTTGTTTTTGATAATTATACTGGTTATGTTATTTATGATAATTTGAAAAGTGGTAAATCAGTCGAAGGTATGACTGGATATAGTGGATATGATCTTAGAAAGATAAAGACATATAAGCTTGAGGGTTTAACTGATTCAGATTATTATGTTTTTGTAAATGGAAAGTAGATTTTATCTACTTTTTTTATTTTTTTTTCGTAGATTCATGACAAATATTGATAAATTTGTTAGAATTATAATTGGTGATACTATGTTTATTAGAAGAATATCTTATTTTATGTTATTTCTTGGTATGATTCTTATTATTTCGGGAGGTTTTTCCTTATTTTTAGAGGGATTACAAAAGGATCGTGAGGCTGTTGTACATAGAATGTCAGATGTTTCTACAGAGTTTGAGACTTTTAGTACAAATGTTTCTCATTTTGGGGATTATCGTGAAGATTTTCATGAAAGTGTTTTAGAAAACTTATATTATGATACTATGCTTTCTACTGATACTTTTGTAAAACAAGAATTAAAGAAGTATGAAGAAATGGTTGATGATATTGAAAGTTCTGTATCTATTTTAGATTCCTTATGTGAAGATGTTTATTATCCTGAGGGGGATGTCAATAGTATGTGTATGAATTATAAGAGCATGTATGAGTTGGTTGTAAATTATTTTGTTTTAGATGTAGATGATTATAATTTTAATGTTGGAAAATTTAATGATTATCAAAAAAGTAATTTATTAAATACTTTTATTCGAGAGTATTCTACTACAAAAAAATTTATTGATTATAATAATGATGGTGTTTTTGAAGGTAAAGAAGAGGATTAATTATGCAAAAAAGAAAGATAAATCGGTATAAATCTTTACGCAAAAGAATTTTTGTATGGATTTGTGCGTTATATAGTATTGGATTTTCTTCTTTTTTATTATTATTTTATGGTCCGTTTGATTCTTTTCGTAGTTTTTGGATTACTTCAGCAATGACTACTATGTCTCATCAATATCTTGCAACTTGGATTTATCCTCATGAGTATATTCAGAAAGTTTTAGCCAACAATCAAATTGTTGAAATAAATGAAATTACTGATCCTAATCAAATTAAGTTTCGAAAATATACAACGGCTATTTATAAAAATCAATATGAGAAGGAAATATTGAATCATGAAAAAGATGATGTTTATAAATTGGTTGAGGTTAGTGGTAATGGGTATCATGGATTTTTAGTTGCTATATATGATCCTTCTAGAATTCATGTTGCAACTACTGCTTATCTTGGTCAAAGAGGAGAATCTATTTTAACTGTAAGTAAAAGAGAAAATGCATTAATTGCTATGAATGCAGGAGGTTTTTATGATCCTGATTGGAATAGTAATGGAGCATTACCACATGGTACTGTTATTTCCTATGGGAAGGTTGTTAGTGATTTTACTGATGTTGGTTATGGAGGCTTTATTGGATTTGATCAAGAGAATAAGTTGGTTCTTGGTAATATGAGTAAGGAAGATGCTTTATCTATGGGACTTCGTGATGCAGTTGAGTTTGGCCCTTTTTTAATTGTAAATGGAAAGAGGAGTTTTATTAAAGGTAATGGAGGTTGGGGAAAGGCTCCTAGAACGGCTATTGGTCAAAGACAAGATGGAATTGTATTGTTTGTTGTTCTAAATGGTAGAATTGCCTCTAGTATTGGTGCTGATATGATTGATTTGTGTGATATTATGGAAAGATATGGAGCATTTAATGCGGCTAATTTGGATGGTGGTAGTTCCTCTGAACTAGTAATTAATCATGAAATCATTAATACACCTGTTGCTGGAGGAACAAACGGTTTACGTGATATGTCAACTTTTTGGGTGGTTGTTTAAATTGCTTTTTCTAAAAGTACTTAGATGGGTTGTGCTAATTATCCTTTTTTGATATAATTTTTTAAGATGGAGTGTTTATTATGGCAAAGAAAAAGAATGAAAAAGAAGAATTGGTTGAAAAAGATAAAAAAAAGAAGAATATAATGAAACCATTAAAAACAATAAGTAAAAAGACTAAAAAGAAGGCTTCTGATAAGAAGGATGAGATAGAGGTTCTTGAATTAGATGGTGCTTCTGATACTTCTAAAAAGAAGAGTAGACCAAAGAAAAAAAATAAGAAAAAGAAATATACTCATGTTTTTGGACCTGTAGAATTTTCTTTTAATTTTATTAGTTTAGTTGTAATTATTTGTGTTGGTCTTTATTTTGGTGGTCGTAGTTTTTATTATTATAGTTTACAGAGTAAGAATTCTAAAGAAACTGCACAAACTTTAAATGGTTTAGTTTTGTTGAATAATAAATTGATGAAAGATTCAGAGGATGGACTTCATCAAGATGAAGATGGATACTTCTTCAAAGGAAATGTTGGGAATAATTATGTTTGGTTTGCAAATCGTATGTTTCGTGTTATGAGAGTGAATGATGATAATTCTGTTAAATTAGTTAGTGATGATTTGGTTGCCTCATTTATGTGGGGTGAATCTGCTGAATATGATAATTCGAATTTAAGATGGTGGTTGACAACTATTGAGAATGAGCCGGTTTCTGGTATTTATTATCATACAATTCCATCTCAAAAACGTTTTCTTACCAAAACACAATATACAATTGATCATTTAAAAGACAATAAAGTAGAGTCTGGTAAAGAGAAAAAAGAGGATTTTGTAACAAGTATTTCTTTAGATGATTATATTGAGGCTGGAGGAAAGAGTAGTTATCTAAATAATGGAAAGTTATACTTTATTATTGGTTATAATGAAGATGAAGATAATTTATACATTGAGGAAGATGGAAGTATTATGGGATGTAGTCCATATGATGGATATGGTGTTCGTAGTGTTATTACTTTGAATAAAAACATTCCTGTATCTCAAGGTGATGGATCAAAGGATAATCCATATTTTGTAGAACAAGGTGATGATAAGAATTATGTTGATTCTTATGTTAAACTAGGCGATGATGTATGGAAAGTATTTGATGATAGAGATGGAAAACTAAAAATGTATTTAAATGGCTATATTACTGTTGATGGTAATGAAGTAATTCGTAACTATAGTAGTTATAGTAGTAGACTTGATTATTTTGCAGGAGATAATATTGGATCTTATTTATATAATGATTACTTTAATAGCTTGCCTTATAAAGATTCTTTAATTAATAATACTTATCCTTATGGAGAACTTAGTGATGAGGTTGGTTATTATTTTAAAAATGTGTATAATAGTGTATATGAAGGAAAAGTTGGTTTATTAAATATTTTTGATTATGTTTCTAATAATGATTTAAGTGATTATTTTAGAGATAATACAGGTGCTTCTATGGCTACTTCTCAATATGCAGTTCTATCAAATGGTTTATTGGAAGAGGCTGAGGTTACAGATTCTAAACATATTGTTCCTGTTATTTCGATTCAATCAAGTTCTATTAAAAGTGGAAATGGAAGAATTGATAATCCATATATAGTGGGGTGATTTAATTGTTTAAGAAAAAAAATACTGATGATGAGGTTCTTTATTCTGATGGAGTGAAAGATAAAAAGACGAATCGGAAAAAGAAGATAAAAGAAGAAAAAAAATCAGAAAAAAAAGTAAAAGTAGTAAAAGTGAAAGAGAAAAGTAAAGAGAAAGAGAAAAGTAAAGAGAAAGAGAATATATCTCAAGAAAAAGAAGATACTTTAAATAAATTAAAGAAGAAGAAAAAATATCATTTAAGATTTAGTATTTTTACTTTTTTCATATTATTAATGGATATTGGTGTTGCTTGTGGATTGTATGTAATTCATATGGATGAATTTAAGACATTTTGGATTACTTCTGCAATGACTACTATGTCTCATAAGTATTTAGCCTATACTTTATATGATGAAGCATCTGTTAATAAAGTTATGAGTGAAAATTATATTGAACAAAACACTGAAGAGATTAATTTGGATGATATTGTTATTAATAATGCGGATTTATTTTCAAAACGTTATACAAATAAGTATGATAAAGAGATTTTTACAAAGGATGAAGGTAATGATGTTTTTAAATTAATTCGTATTAATGAAAATAAATTTAAAGGTTGGATTACTGTAATATATGATCCTAGTGATGTTGAACTTGCTGTTAGTAGTAAGTTAGGACGTGCTGGACAATCTGTTAATACTTTAACGAAAGAAAATGGTGGTTATGTTGGTATTAATGGAGGAGGATTTGAGGATTTAGATGGTTGGGGAAATGGTTCTATTCCTTATGGTACTATTATTAAAAATGGTGAAATTATTTGGCAACATGATGGGGGAAGTGGTGGTTTAATTGGTTTTACCAAAGAACATAAAATGTATTTAACTTTTAAATCTCCAGAAGAGGCTTTAGCAGATGGTATGATGGATGCTGTTGACTTTGGACCTTTCTTGATTGTTAATGGTAATGTTTCTAAAATCCATGGTGATGGAGGATGGGGAACTGCTCCTAGAACTGTTATTGCTCAAAGAAAAGATGGAGTTGTATTATTCTTGTCTATTGATGGAAGAATGCCTGGTTATAGTATCGGAGCAACAATGAATGATGTTATTGAAGTACTTTTACGTTATAAGGCATATAATGCTGCTAACTTAGATGGTGGTGCATCTACTACAATGAGTGTTAATGGTAGTTTATGGAATAATCCTTATGTAGGTGGAGAATATGGTGGTAGAACAGTTTCTAATGCATGGATTGTTACAAATAAACAAAATAAGGCTATTACAATTCCTAATAAAAGTAATTATTAAAAGATAGATTTCTATCTTTTTTTTTGTTATTAATATTGATATAATAGGAGTTAGAGAATAGTGGTGATATTATGAGTCAAAGGAAAAAAGAAAAAAAGGATAAGGGTTATATTTTTATTGCGGTAATTATTACAATATATGTTTTGTCATCTATTATAAAGGGATCTTTCGATAATGATTATAAAAATAATTATCAATATTCGGATAAAGTATTTTCTATTATTTCTAGTTCTGAGAATCAAGTTTTTGATTCTAACATTTTAGAGTTTGCTAAAAAGAATGGAATTTCTATTCATATTGAGTATGATGATACTTTAAAAATTATTAGAAGACTTAATTATGGGGAAAAGTTTGATGCTGTATGGCTTTCTAATTCTATTTGGACTTATGCTGTTGATAGTAGCAAAGTTCGTATTAGTGATACAAAATCTACTAGTATTAATCCAATCGTTTTTGGAATCCGTAAATCTAAGGCTGAGGAATTAGGTTTTGTTGGAAGAGATGTTTATACAAAAGATATTGTAGATGCGGTTGAGAGTGGTAAGTTAAAGTTTAGTATGTCTAATCCTGTTACTACTAATAGTGGTGCTAGTGCCTATCTTGGAATTCTTACTACCTTAGCAGGTAATCCTGAAGTATTAACTAAGAGTATGTTAGAAGATGATGCTTTGAAAGAAGATTTAAAATCTTTCTTTTCTGGAGTTGAGCGTTCTTCTGGGGATGAAGACTTTTTAGAAGATATGTTTTTAAAAGGTGATTATGAGGCTGTATTTACCTATGAATCTTCTATTATAAATATGAATCAGAAATTAGAAAAAAAGAATAAAGAAATCTTATATGCTATTTATCCTGTTGATGGAGTTTCTATTTCTGATAGTCCGATTGGTTTCATGGATCAAAAACAAGAGTCTAAAAAAGATATTTATTATAAATTAGTTGAATATATACTAGGAAATTCTGGTCAAAAAGTTTTGGCTGATTATGGACGGAGAACTTGGTATGGTGGAATAACCGATTCTGCTAATCCTAAAGTGTTTAATCCTGATTGGGGAATTGATACGAAAAAGTATATTTCGCCTTTGAAATTTCCATCTACTTCTGTTATTCGTCAAGCACTTTCTTTATATCAAACAAGTTTCCGTAAACCTGTTCATGTTGTATTTTGCCTTGATTATTCTGGTAGTATGTATGGTGATGGAGAAGAGCAGTTAAAAAATGCCATGGATTTTATTTTATCTGAACGTGCTGCTGATGAATTACTTCAATTTTCTGATGATGATATAGTAGATGTTATTCCTTTTTCTTCTGAATATGGTAATGTTTTTCATGCGGAAAATATGGACGAGTATTCAGAATTGTTGGAAAGTATTCATAATTATCCAGTTGGAGGAGGAACTGCTTTGTTTCCTGCTACTATGAAAGCATTATCCTTGTTAAAGGATGAGAATCGTGATCAATATAATTTATCTGTCATTGTTATGACGGATGGTGAAGGTAATGTTGGTGATTTTGATGATTTGGACTCTTACTATAAATCTTTAAAAACTGATATTCCTATTTATTCTATTCAGTTTGCATCTGCAGATCCAGATCAATTAGACTTAATGGCTGATTTGTCTAATGGAAAAGTATTTGATGGAACAACGAGTTTAATTGATGCATTTACTGAAGTTAGAGGTTATAATTAGGAGGGGAATTTATGAAGAATAAAGAAATTGCATCGGCTGCAATTGGAGGTGCTTTTTTTGCTATTCCATATCTTGTTTTATCTGCTCCCATTATTCCTTCTTTAGTAATTGGAATTGCGGCATTTGGTGCAGGGGAATTGGTTTTGGCAGATTCTAAAAAAACACTTAAAGATACTAATCCTGATGTTTATACGATTTTAGAAAAGGCTAAGAAACAAAATAAACATATATTGGATATGATTCCCTCAATTGAGGATCAAAAAATACAAATTCAATTGAATGAAATACATGATTCTGTTTCTAAGATTATTTCAACAATATCTAAAAATCCAAAAAAGATTAAGCAGGCTGATAACTTTTTTGATTATTATCTTCCCATTACAATTAAACTTGTAGATCGATATGATGAGATAGAAAATCAAAAGTTATCTTCTACAGAAAGTAAAAAATTCTTTCAATCTACGAATAAAATGATTGCGGAAATTAATCGTGCTTATCAAAAAATATTATCTAATCTTTATCAAAAAGATTTGATGGATATGGATATTGAGATGAAGGTTTTTGATTCTTTATTGAAGGCTGATGGTTTTCGAGAATATGATTTAGAAGTTAAGAAGGAGGATGATTGATTATGAATAAAAAACAGTGGATTGGTATCATTATCTTTATTGTTTTGATCGTATTGATCATTGGTATTAAGTTTATTACATCAGGTGATGGTGGAAATATTGGAGGCCTTACAACTGTTTATGTTGCAACAGGAGGAGGAAAGGAAGACTTTTTGGCAGATAAAGAGGTTCAAAAAATACTGAAAAGAAAGTATAGATTAAATGTTGTTTTTGATAATTGGAGTAATGGTAAAACGGTTGTACAACCTTTAATTCGTGAAGCAGTAGGACTTGGTAATTCTACTATTGCCAATGATATTGCAAGTGGAAATAATACTTATACAATTCATTCTACTGGTGTAAGTACATATGATGCTTTATTTACTTCTGATCAAAGATTTTATGATTATTATAAACTATCTCCTAATAAAGAAAAGAATGAAGCGGATCGTTATTCTGTAAAAGGTGGTAATCTTACTCTTAATACTCCAATTGTTATTTATAGTTGGCAAAAGGTAGTGGATGCTTTTATTCAAGAAGGTATTGTGACTGAAAAAGATGGAGTATACTATATTAGTGATATGAATAGATTAATGCAGTATATTTTGGATGGAAAAAGTTGGTCTGATATTGGATTATCTGAGTTATATGGAAAGATTAATATTGCATCAACGGATCCTGTTACATCAAGTCCAGGGGCAACTTATTATGGATTATTACTTTCTACATTGAGTGAAGGACAAGTTACAAATGAAAATATTTCTGATAATCTACCTAAATTAAAGCAGTTTTATAATAAATCTGGATATATGAATAATACACCTGCTGATTTATTTGAAAGATATTTAAAGACTGGTATGGGTGGACAACCTATGATTGTTGATTATGAGAAGAGTATTATAGATTTTGCTAATTCTAATCCAGATGGATTTGCACAGGTAAAAGACGATATACGTATTTTATATCCTTCTCCTACGATTTGGAATTCTCATTGTTTTGCATATTTTACTGATAATGGTAAAAAATTATATGATGCATTTGATGATAAAGAAATTCAGCAGATTGCGTGGGAAAAGTATGGCTTTAGAACAGGTATTACTGGTGGTAGTTACGATGTTTCTTCTATTGGAATAGGTGTACCTCAATCTATCACAAGTACAGTATCTAGTTTAAAGATGGATATATACAATCAATTAATTGAATATTTAGGAAATGGAGAGTAAATTTATGGATGGTATTGAATTAAAATTAGAAAGTGCTAAGGCTGAGGCTGGTGTTGAAGAGTTAGCAACGAGTAAGGAAAAAGTAACGGAAGAAAAGATTGAACAATCATTGAATTATGATTTATTAAGTGAAGAAGAAAAACAAAAAATTGATCAGTTTGTTCAAAAAATTGATGTATTTGATTCTACACAAGTTTTGCAATTTGGTGCAGCATCTCAGGCTAAGATTTCTGAGTTTTCTGATTCTGTCTTAGAAGATGTTAAAACTAAAAATACTGGTGCTGCTGGAGATTTACTTGCAGAACTTGTTGCTCAAATTAAATCTTTTGATGGAGATGTTGGAAAAGAAAGAAAAGGTATTGCTAAGATTTTCTATAATGCTAAAAAAGAAATTAATAAGATTATTGCAAAATATTCTAAAATAGAAAAGAATATTGATGTGATTGAAAAAGATTTAGAAAAAGATAAAATTCAAATGTTAAAAGATATTGCTTTATTTGATACAATGTATGAGAAGAATCTTACTTATTTTAAAGAAATCTCTTTATATATTATTGCAGGTGAAAGAAAATTAAAAGAGTTACGTGAGGTTACTCTTCCAGAGTTACAAAAGAAGGCAACAGATTCTGGAGAACAAATTGATGCTCAAAAGGTTAATGATATGGAAAATACGATTAATCGTTTTGAAAAAAAATTATATGATTTAAAAACGACTCGTGTTATTTCTATTCAGATGGCCCCTCAGATTAGATTATTACAAAATAATGAGGCTGAATTAGTTGAGAAGATTCAAAGTTCTATTACAAATACTATTCCATTATGGAAAAATCAAATGGT
>AUXO017405455.1_pt1 | contig 10639 bp, 9 predicted proteins | sample 768731 | NCBI WGS metagenome assembly AUXO01 (sample SAMN02715735, study PRJNA202380) | gut metagenome | biome: sheep rumen | host: Ovis aries | place: New Zealand: Palmerston North
GTCATAAACACAACCTTACTATCTTCGGTTGCATTTGCAAATTTCTTCACCAAACGCTCATTCTCAAACATCGTTTCTGAGAATTCAGCGGTTCTAAAATAAGGTACTTGCTCAGCACCTATAGCGCGCACAGCATCCGACGACTGTACAGGGCCAACTGTAAAATTGATCATATTATATAGTATTATTTATTTCTAATAAGATTTAATATTTTATTTGCATTTAACACAGCATCAAAATTGTTCACCCCGACTAAATATCCATTTTGACCTATTTTGTCTGCAAGCAGCGGATCTAATAATAGTTCTTCCATACAATGAGCATATCCTTCTGGACTATACTCAGCAATCATAGCACTTTCTTTATGCTTAAAATAATAAGGTATTTCTCCAACCGAGCTTGTTATTATGGGACGTTTTGAGCCAACATATTCTGCAATCTTTTGTGAGAATCTTGCCACATCTTGCAAACTATTTGGTTGTAAAGGAATTAACAAACCTATCGATCCGTCAAAGATGTCATAAAGCCTCTCTTGTGATACCTGGCTTTCAAAGAAAACATTATCTTGAATACCTAAGTGGTAGATTAAGTCACGGACTTTATCAATAGTACTGTTACTACCAAATAAGATTAGTTTTAATTGAATATTAGGATATTTCCGAACGACAATTCTAAAAGCATCTAAAATCAACGAATTGCGCAATAAATATAGGCCATTTGCACAAAAACTAAAATAATTAGAAGCATTGTTTATTCTTACAACTCTATCATAGGATGACATAACCGGCAATAATGCCATTGGTCGCTTAAAACGCTTTGCCTTGTTTTCCAAAAAGTGACTAATGGGGAAGATATAATCAAGCGAATAACCAAACAGAGAATCTACCAAGAAATAATCAAATCGTCTATGTATTGGCTCACCCTTGATCCCCATATGCCACTCATGGAATAAAGTACTCCTAGTATAATGGCGTTTATGAGCAATAAAACATATTAATAGGAACAACGGATAATAATTAAATCCAACAATGATATGATTAAGCCCATAAGGATCCGACAATCCTTTTAAAATAGAATTGAGTAATCTTAGGTTATTTGTTATTTTAAAAAACTTACATTTAGGGAAATTAATGTAATTAACACCTGCATCCGACTTACATTTTTGAACCGAGCTATTTCCCTCAATACCAGTAAGTTGATTTATGATTGTAACCTTGCAACCTATTTTAGTTAGCCCCAATGCTATAAACTCACATTTCGTATTGTTAGCAGAAAAACAACTACCATAGTTGTGAGTTGCCATTATAACTATATTGCAAGCTCTATTATCAGCCATTTTTAATTTCTTTTATAACTTTACATGGATTACCTGCTGCAATAACGCCTTCTGGTATATCCCTCGTCACAACACTCATTGCACCAATTAAAGCTCCTTTTCCGATATGAACGCCTTTAAGAACTTTAACACCATAACCCAACCATACATCATCGTCAATGACAACAGATTGATCATTTCCGGTGCGGATATCATCTGTATGCCAGTCTGTATCTGTTATTAATGTGTTGGCACCACATCTTACGTTATTACCAATAGTAATAGATAAAGCAGCTCCAATAACCGTCCCAGAGAATCCACAATTATTGCCAACTGAAATAGTTGCATGCCTTGATAATGTACTAAACATACAAGGGGTAAATACCCCAATAAGATTCGAACGATGATTTGACAAGAAGGTACAGCCTTCACCTATCGTTATATGCGAGTTTGGCATCTTTCTGAATAATGATTTCCCCTGAAAAATACAGTTAGGACCAATATTTATGTTCCACCAACACAATGATATTCGATTTATAACAAACCAAAAATATCTACTGATATTTCTATATAAATAATGACAATAGTGAGGTATAAACATTTTAAGAATAAAATATCATTTTATATGCATTCAACAATTCAGAAACTACGTTATCAGGAGAATGGCGTACAATGGCCCTATTTCTTGCTGCCAGCCCCATTTTTACTGCCTCATTATAATTATTATACATATTAATAATTGCACCTGCTAAACGGTAAGGGTCACCATCTTGAACGAGAATACCCTCTTTACCATCTGCAAGAAGACTACTAGTCCCTCCTGCATAAGAAGCAATAATAGGCATACCAAGTATCATGGCTTCACAAAGACTATTCGGAGAATTTTCAATGTGACTTACTTGAATAAAGCAATGCGAATTACATAGTATTGCTATCATCTGTTCTGCATTTTTTCGTCCCAAAAGTTTTATATGAAGGGTTTCCGGATTAATGCCTGTAACAATACGTGTAAGTCGTTCGTACGCTGAGTTTGAATCTGCGCCTATTACATTCCATTCAAAATTGATTCCAGCATCAAATAGTAGTTGAGCTGTTTCATAAACCATCTCAAGCCCCTTATATAACCCATAGCTAACAATGGTTGTCAATACCAAACGATTGTTAAGATGATTGGGCGCAAACTGAGTTGTATAAAACTCCGGTCTTAGAATTTCGTTACATACAAAATACCTACGTGTTGGATTGATGGCTAAGGTACAATCACGATCCCAATCTGTCCGTCCTAAAACATTGGGAATTGACTTTATTCTAATCAATTCGCTCTTGGACCTTCGTCTCATACTTCTATCTTTGGCCGCATACCCGTCTAACAACATTTTGGAGAAGGTCTTATCAAACTTCATTACAGAATCTCGCTGGATTCCCGAATATAATTTATAATAGATGGGCGCTAGTAGACCCTGGATTGATAAAACACACTTATTACTATTAATCTGTGTTGCTATCAATCCAAAATTTTCTTCTGAGCCATGAAAATGAACTATATCAGGATGAACGCTATTGTAAACATTTAAACAACGCGCAGCCTCAACTCTATCTAATGAGTCGTCAAATTGTTGTTTAAGTCTATATATATATCGACCAACTTTAGATCCAATTCCGCCCCTAAGGATAGGATGATAATGAATTCCATCATGCAGAAAAGAATCCATCTCTGACTCCCAGTAGAAAGCGATATGAAGCTCTATTTCTTCACGCCCTTTAAGGGCCTGGGATAACGCAAAGAGCCAACCTCCACCAGTTACTTTTTCCCCTGTTAGTTTCTCTGTTGCGCCACATGGTGTATTTGTAAACCAAAGTATTTTCATGTTCTCGGAAAAAACAATTGTTTTATTTCAAGATTATTCATTGACCTGAATTTAGGAGACATACATATCGCAATTAGCATCCAGATAATTAAAAAATGCATGTCGAATAATAGCCATCCAAAAGGATACAGAGCTAGAAAACTATGAAATATATAGAATCCCCCAACTTTACATAGGATATTATTTGACTTAAAAATACCTTTGTAGGAAGGAATAAGAAGTAATAAACAATAAACAATAGCAAAAACATAACCGCCTTTTAAAACAAGATTAAAAAAGCCTGTCTCCGTGCCATATCTCCATCCATTAAAACGCTGGTCAAGGACACCCATATCGAAAAAATAACGCCCATTCAGACCCTTTCCAAAGAAGAGCTCAAAATCTGACATCTGACTTAAAAGTGCTTTATCTACATCGGATCTATTATCCTCAAGACCTCTCTCAAGTAGATAATCTGTGAGATGGAAATGCATTGCAATATAAACGCCACATAAACAAATAACAACAGTAATTAAGTATGTTAAAAATTTATACTTGTTATTATACTTTAAATGTGCATAAATTGCAATGATTATAAGAAAGCTAGTTAATGCAACCGCTCCTCTATGAGCACCTAACATTTGAATTGCAATAACCGAAATAATACCCACGAATTGTATCGCCCACTGCTTTCTTGTAATATAGGCAAAACATAGAACTGCAAAACTAAATATAGAATAATATGTAAAGTCACCAGTATCGCGACTCGATTCATCGATAAAACCCTGAGCGCTCATAATCGATACTGTAATGATTTTATTAATATTCAAAGCTATTAAAATGAGGGATAAAACAGCAAAAATACTTGCATATCTTATGTACTTATCAAATTTATATTCCTTAATCGGAATAGTTAAGACTATCGGCATTAAATAAGGTAATATATACCAATTTTTAAAGAAATGATGATTAATCATACTCGGAAAATTATCCCATTGATATTGATAATCAATAAAATAACCTCTTATAATCATAATCATGCTAAGAAAAATGTATATTTTAACCAATATAATATATCTTGGCTCAATACCGTTGGCCTTCATCGAAATTAATCGGATGTTAAATAAACCGCTAATGATAAATATCCAACCGACTAACTTAATGATAATACCCCCTATTTTACTATCAAAAGAAGTTTCTGCTATCTCACCACACTGAAACAGCAAAAAGCCAAATAAAACAGAATCAAAACTATATCTTTTATACTTATTCATAAGATATTGCCTATTGTTTACTTAGAAACTTTTTAAGCATTAGTTTGTCGACAGTTAGAGATAAAGTAGAATGTGAATAATGAGAAATTGTTCTACGATTTGAATTTCGTATTTTATCCATAATAACAGGCAGTGAAAGTTTCTCATCATAGTTAATGATATAATTCACTCCCTCTCCATTTAACCAGTATTGTGATACTGCAGTCGAAATAACGGGGAGACCGCACCCCATATACTCTGCAAGCTTTGTTGGCGAAGCAACAGCATTCATTATATGATTATGTCGTAATAAAAAAGCAACGTCAGCTGCATTTAAATACTTGGGAACATCTTTAAATGGCAATTTAGTAATAATAATCGACTTGTCAATATTACTAACATTTTGTTCCTGCAACATGTTATATGCGCCTTCTATATCTCCAGTCAAAATAATTAATTTCGTAGATGGATATTCTTTATGGATAATATTGAACATTTCTATTGAATCACCGACCCTCTGCCAAGGGTGCAGGCCTCCTGAATAAATAAAAACAATATCTTTATCGTCTATACCTAACTGAGCTCTAATAGCAATTCTACTTTCTGAATCAAGTTTAAAAAGTTCATTATCGATTCCACAGCGATAAACACATATTTGAGATGGATTAACTTGATAATTATTTATTATATATCGCTTCATTTCGTCAGACTGACATATTACATAATCTACTGAAGTTACTGCTATTTTCTCTTCAGCCCTCCCCTTATTAATCTCAGCCTGTGATTTTTTCTGGTACTCTAATTCCTCTGCAACAGCTCCATGGATATCAACGACCAACTTCGTCTTGGGAGAGAATAATTTGAACGGCCATAAATTATTAATATACATTCCCCTCTCTCCAATTACATAAGATGGATGGTAAAATATGGCTAGAAAAGCGAAAAAAACTATTCTTGTAATACGTCCGAGTTTTGGATATAAAGGTATATAGAACTTATGTTCAACATTGTCTGACAAGTAAAAGTGTCCATTCTCTTTTACGTATTTCTTAAACTTTGATTCGAAGAAAACTACTTCAACTGATTTTTCGCCCAAACTAGACGAAAAATCCCTGTCTATATTCTTCATTCTCTTCAGTTCGCCTGAATTAGGTACAATTGCTGTATGAAAATGTACTATCATAATAAATCCTTGTAGGTTATTGAAGATGCAAACTTTGAAAGCAACTTAATGTTTTTTGTAGTATAGTCTGTTATATCCTTTGGATGATCAATAAAACACATCAGAGAGCCCTTATATAAAAGACATTGCATAATTATATTTAAAGGGCTTTGGGTACAAAAAGTACACAACTCTCTCTGATCCGGATTTATCCAGATATCAGGCTTGCCATGTATTCTTTTATGAGTACCATCTGCATAAAACTGAAATCTATTAACAAACACCCACGATACTCTCCTTGTCAGTTTATATAATAAATTAGGTCGAAAAGAAGTTATTACAACTTCAGTAAATCGACCGTTTTTATTTTCTTTACAAACATCATCATCAAAATTATAAAAACCCTGCTTAGTATGGGGAGCAGAGAGAAAATCACATTCAGAGAACTCACATATAATAGCACGTCCTGGCATTACTGAAGAATCAATATATATTCCAACAGCCTCCATACCTTTTTTTATCTTATTGAAAGGCTGAACAGCCCAACCGCCAGCTCGAAATGCACATAATTCGTACGAAGGATCGACCTCTTGTGCTATAGAAGTCAGCAAGGAAGCACCTTCTCGAAACATATCTATTACTTCCTTCTCAGAAAAACTATGTAGACTGTAATGGTGAAAGTCTGAATAGTCCCAAGTACCATCACCATTGTATTTAGCATCTACCCAATGAGGATGAATATGAAGCTCAATACGATGACCTCGTTTGACAATATCCTTTAATTGATCTTTGATGAGCTTGTAATCAAATTGCGTACGTTCGGTATTCTGTTCTTTAAGATACTTTAGCATCTGCCAGTCCACAAAGAAATTCCCTTTGAAGCCAACGGAATCCATCGCCTCAAGAATAGCATTTGTAGGCTCTATAAGTGTCTTCTGAACTGTACCTGATTTGTCTCCAAAGAAAAGTTCATAGTCGAAGGATAATATTACCTTTTTTTTGAACATACCATTATTTTATGTTGTCATCAATAAACTGGTGGAACTTTACTCTTTCGCTTTCAAGAATAGAATTAACTCGTGAAAAGTCTATACATTCGTCAATATTTCTTGTGCTTCCATCATCATCAATAATTCTATCTTTCAATCCGCACAAACTAAGAATACTTTCTATTCTTGAAGTAAATTGGGTTGGCATATACACCCAGAATTTTTTATTAAAGTTAATAGAGAATACGGTTCCATGAAAAGAATTGGTAATCACGTAGTCTGCATAATACATTAGAGTCAGGAAATCTATAGGGTCAACATTCTTCATCGTAATATCAGCATATGAATCATTAATGTTTGACCAAGAAAAAGTAACTACCAACAAGTTTTTAATTTTAGCTACTCTACGTGCAAAACTATATATAAGATCTTTATCATGTATATTATATGGTATATATACCAATAGATAAGGATTCTCTAATCTTGCTCTAAGGCAAACAGTTGAAACCCATTTATTTCTGTCTAACATCAAGGTTGGATCTATGACCTGAACCGAGCTTATATTAATTTGGGCCAATAATTCAACGGCAGTTTGATCCCTAACTGAAATTGCTTTATACTGGGATAAGAACTTATAAAATGTTTTTTTCTCTGTTTCAGAAAGTTCATTCATTCCAATAGAAGCAGACAGCGCAATCTTAGGACCCTTGACGCCTTCAAAAAAATAATGGGTATCTATGCCCTCGTTATGAATTGTATTCCAAACCTGATCACTACCTGTCACGTAATAATCAGCTACAGGACATTTCTCACTGAAATCATCATAACAATATATTGGTGTAGATAAATTACAATACTTTCTTAAGGTCCCTATGTACTTTCTATTTGATTGTTTTGCTTTAAGATACTTTTTTATTCCACCTATAACCCTTCTAAACTTAGTAACACCCTGTGAATGTTTAACATGTTCCTTTGTCTCATCATAAATTCTTTTATATGAGTCCCGTGGTGGTATATAGTTTATTACCACCACATCAAAGCCATGTTCTTTTAAAATGGCATTTGACGCAATTACCTGCAATATTGTGCCAAAATTTGGACCTGTATGTATTGTTATTAAAGAAACCTTCTTGGTATTCATTTTATTGTACGATATATTATTGATATTAACTTGCGAATTATCGTAGGTTTTCTAATTATATCCAAATGATATTTATTAATTAGATCTATATAATTAAGTTTTTTTGTATCAATATAAAAATTATCTCTTTGTATCGGCCTTACAGAACTTTTAACAAGTTGTTCATTACCTCCGTCTATAGTTTCTTGAATATCACGTTCTTCATAAAAGATTCTCTCCTTTATACTCTCAAAAAGCTCTTTACCTTTTTGAGAATTCACCAATAACATGGAACACCCTTTTTGATAATCAAGATCTATAGGTTTATATGTACCTATACCCCAAAAGTCGGCAACAGAAACATCACCGACACGCTCTACGGATGCATATTGACATTTATAACAATTTGGTCGATGAAGATATCCCTTCATAAATGCATCTTGATAAAGAGTATACTTACCATATAATGGGCGGTTACTAATCTTTTTATTTATATTTAAATTAATATTTACGCTTGTTGCCCATGAATCAAGTTTTCTAAAGTTATAAGACACCAAATTGGGGTAATCTTTTTTAATATCACAATATATTTTTGAAAAAAAATCAGGTGAGGGGACCCCATGACACACTAAATCCATAGTGTAAAGGAATTCATTATCCTTAAACAGTTTTCTTATTCCAGCGACTTGACAAGGCGTCCCCGTAAACAGAACTCTACGCTTTTCATTAAGCGCAACTTTAATATGATAAAGGGTATCTTGTAATATATTACTTTGAACATATTTACTCCCCCTTAATTCATTCAAACCATCAATAGATTTAACTACTTTATGAAAAACGAAGCCTCTTTCATCCATAGCAGCCCCTACAACAATTCCGCCATATTTAAGGATAGAAATGGATAATTCAGAGAACAAGCCACCAGAAGAGCTCCTTAATCGTATTTCATCACATTTCGACCATGATGCATAGGAAGTACCCCTCGGATATTTATGAACCGGAGTAATTACAGGGCATGTTTTCATACATACTTGACATCCCACACACCTTTCATTATTTATTACAGGGTGCGAGAATCCTTCATAGTCTTTTTCTATTGTAATCGCCCTTTTAAAACATGCTCCCACACATGCCATACATCCAGTACATTCATCATGGGGGCAAAGTTGAATATTATGAATCATTTTATATGTAGAATTCTATATATTCTGGATTTTGCGACACCTCTTTCCTTAGAAGTTATACCAAAAGTATAAACCGATAATGCTACGCAAATAACAGAAGTAAAACAAATGATCAAAAACGATAGAAAACTACTACTTGCAAAATAATAATAAACAAGTAACGGAATTGGTAAAGAAGTAAAAGTGACAATACAAATTGGCATAATTGCTTCTTTCAAATATCTTCTTAACGACAAATTAATCATTTTTCTTATAATTATAGTGCGAGCAATATGAGCAATTACTACTGCAACCATATAAACATAATAAACTGTTTCAGGGCAAGTATGCCAGATTTTAAGAATAATATAAGATACTGGCAAAATGGATAACATAATACCACCTACAACAATTTGGTATACCTTGATTTTTCCGGTAGCTGTTTGGGCCGTACTAAACGGACCTCCAAAACTGCTATCAAAAGTAATAAGAATCAGAATGAGGCGAATAAAGTTAACAGTATGATCAGGATACTCACCTAACCAGACATTAAGTATTATTGGAGTTTGTAATACAATAGGCAATGACAAGATAAGTAGCATATAATAACAAAACCTAGTACCACAAAACAATAATTCATACAATCGCTCCATTTCATTTTGCGCATAGCTCTTAATTATTTGTGGATTCATTGCCACTTGAAAATTAGTGCTAAAACCTTGCACTGCATTCTGGACTTGTACAGCAATACCTCTAGCTGCATTTACTATTGGTCCAAAGAATATGTTTAACAACATATTTAAACCTTGCGTATAGCATGTTAAGGCTACAAGGCCAAATGTACTCCATCCTGCATAGCTTGCGATCTCTTTAAACAGAGGTTTATCTAACAGAGGGGAATACGAACACCCTATCAAGTATTTACGACAATATACTCCGTATAAAACCCTTACAGAAACTTGTATCAAAGCAAGCATCATTGCCCAGATAATAAGTCTATCAATTGTAATAATAAAGAGTAAATAGCAAGCAATTAGTTTAGTAATCACCTCATAAATACTCACATATGCAAAAGCAGACATTTTTTCATACGCAATAATAGCCGCATTATATGGTACACTAATAAGACTTACACCAAAAGTTACCACAGAAAAATGAAGGACCCACAAGGCCGCAACTTTTCTTTCCTCCGGTAATACCATTTTGTTTTGTATAAACCAGATACCAGCAATATCAGATAAAATCATCAAAATCAACGCTATAACAATCATAATTGTTACAGAAGTTGAAAATACCCTTTTTATACGCTCATCATCACCTTTACCTATTTCAAAAGTAATAAATCTTTGAATAGCAGCAGATAGTGCATTTGAAAAGATGGTAAACATCGTGACAAAGCCACCTACAACATTGTATATACCATAATCTTCTATTCCAAGAGTACGGAGTATAATTCTACTCGTAAACAATGTAACTAGCAGCACAAATATCATGCGAAAATACATGAACAGTGTATTTCTAGCTATACGTTTATTGTTGGAACTATTATCTGACATTATGATTTGTATGCTATCAATAATAACACAAAGACTCAAAAAAAAGGTGTCTTCACATTTTCAATAGTCGAGAAACATATTGAGTGAGCGATGTGTTTTGTTTAGAGAATAGGAGTATTTCTTACCCTACCATAATCACAAGCCTTACAAAATATACGTTAGTTCTGTTGGCTCTGTGTAGCGTAAGCAGCCAATTCTGACGTATAGCCCCAAAAGGTTGCCCTTTCAGGTAAA
>AUXO010554979.1_pt1 | contig 10638 bp, 8 predicted proteins | sample 768731 | NCBI WGS metagenome assembly AUXO01 (sample SAMN02715735, study PRJNA202380) | gut metagenome | biome: sheep rumen | host: Ovis aries | place: New Zealand: Palmerston North
ACATCGGCTGCGTCAATTGCAACCATGATGGTCACGATTGCCAACATATTGAAATAGCTGAAGTTTACGATTTTGATATAAGAAAAGATGAAAACAACAGATACCCCCAACGTGATAGATTTATCAAAGATTTGGCGCATTTTGTTGACCAAGAAAAAACTCTTTTACAAGGTGTGGGCATGGACGTTTGTGCTTTCTTGTATTTGGATTTTTCCGCAGCCGCGCTTTTATTCCTGTGAAGTGAAGCTCGCTCCTGAAATTGGTGGAGAAGATGTGGGTGGGGGATTATCCAGTATAGCTTCATCTTTTGGCCTTAACATTGGTGGAGTGGGTGGTCAAGATGCCATCTATCCGGAATTGTATCCCGACCTCTTTGAGAGCCCAGAGTTTATTGTTGGACTCTATGGTATTCAGGTGAAGACCAAAGATGGTGAAGTAGCCACCAACTATTTCACCTATATGAAGAAGCATCAGAAGCCCAATTGGTTGATGGTGCCCTACATCAAAGCACGTGACTGGGTGAATGGTTTGTTCGAGGAAAAAGACGCAACTCCTCGTGGCACAGGCAACGGAGACATCAACCCCTTCATGATGAACAGGGACGACTATAACCTGATGACTACCATTATGGGGAATATTAACTGCTCGGTGGATACAAAGAACAGTGTAATAACGATAAAAGTGACAGACCAAGACCCTCTTATCTGCGCCACGATGGCTGATAGTGTGAAGGAGCATCTGCAAGCATTTATCATACGTTATCGAACTAGTAAAGTGAGCGAAGATGTTACCCACTATCAGCAGATGCGTGATAGTGCGGAACTGGATTATGACAAAGCAATGGAGGCTTACAGTCGCTATTGCGATGCACATAAGGACATCATTCTGCAAAGTTTTCAAAGCGAACGCGACAAGTTGGAGAGTGAATTGACTCTCAAACAAAATTCTTTAGGTGCTATTGAGGCGCAGTTGCAAAGCACCAAAGTGAAGTTGCAAGAGAAGACTCCTGCTTTTACCACGTTGAAGAGTGCCATTGTTCCAGTTAAACCTACAGGTCCCAAGCGCATGCTGTTTGTCTTGTGCATGCTGTTTCTTGCTACTGTCATCACGATGGGATATGTGTTGCGTGATGATCTGAAGAAGTTTATTGTCATCAATGGTAATAAATAAAAGCCTGTGGAAATAAAGTTTGTAGATGGAGTCAGTATAACCGTTAGAAAGGATTTGATGCTTAATGTAACATTATGTGTTATCTGGGCATCTATGTTGCTGATGTATGTCAAGGGAATTCTAAATCGTTTTCCCGTAATTGGCGAATATTCAGCAGAAGTGCTTATTGCTGGTGGTGTATTGTCTGTTATACTATCTATACCAGCAATACTGAACAAATTTTGTTTGATTGATTATCTCTTTTATGGACTCAATGTCTTTTATCTTTTATCTTGTTATGTATTCTTTCCCGAGAATGCAGCTTATTTAGATGAAGAAGCGCTTACATGTATATTTTGTGTTTTTACGTATTATTTTGTGGGCCGTTTAGTAAATATTGATGACTTTTTCAATATATTTCTTTTTTTGTCAGCGGTTTGTATCGTAATGGACTTGCTCTATTTCTTACTATATGCCCAAGCGAATAAGAATATGGAAGAAGTGGCAGGAGAAGACAATATGTATGTGGCATATCGGTTGCTTCCGCATGTTGCATTGTTGTTGTGGTCAACATTGGAGAAGTTTCGGTTATGGAAAGCTGCGGTCTTCTTTGTAGGAGTTTTGTTCCTGTTATCTTGCGGAACAAGAGGTCCGTTGGTGTGTTTGGCCTTTTTGGGCCTCGTCTATTTTTTCTTTTTCATGAAGTTCAAGGGTGCTATTTATGTAAAAATGGGTATTGTGTCATTGTCTCTTTTGCTGCTCATCAATCTGGAGGGTATTCTTCTCTCGTTAGCCAGCACTTTTACGAACTTGAAGCTTAGCACTCGAATTTTGGAGAAGATGATTACAGGAGAACTGGGTAATGATTCGAACCGAAGCGTGCTGCGTAATGAACTGGAACATGTGATGAGTGAAGGTGAGCATTTCTGGGGGCTTGGGGCTTTTGGTTGCAGAAACTATGACATCATTTATCCTCACTTCCTTCCACTTGATTTTGCCTGTACTTATGGATATGTACTGGGGTATGCGCTACTGATGCTATTGTTTGTTCTCATAGGCTATTCTCTGTGGTTATCAAAAGGTACAAAGGCACAGATATTTATTGTTCTTCTGATTTCAATAAGCATTGTGAAGTTGTTTATAAGTAACTCGTTTCTTTTAGAACCTTATTTTTATATGTTGATAGGTGTGTGTGTGAAAGTCGTTCTTGATTGGCATTCTGGCGTTCATGAGGACAAACACAATCATTCTATCGTACAAAGTAGTGATGCGTTATGATTCAGAAGCAGAAGATAGTGCACTCATTTTTGTGGAAATTGCTTGAGAGATTTAGTTCCCAAACGATTTCTTTGCTCGTGACTATTCTACTTGCACGAATCCTCATGCCAAGTGAATATGGTGTTATTGCCATTATCGTGGTGTTCATTGACTTGGCGAATGTTATCATAGACGGAGGACTCAATACGGCACTTATACAAAAGAAAAAGGCGGATGACTTAGACTTTTCGACAATTTTGTATGTAAGTTTGGGCTTGGCAGCAGTCTTGTATGTGATACTTTTTTTCTCTGCTCCATGGATAGCTGCATTTTATGATAATGCACTCTTGACTCCCGTTGTGCGCGTCTTGAGTACAATCCTTTTCTTCAACTCTTTCAATGCCATCCAGCGTGCTTACATAGCCAAGCACATGCTGTTCGACAAACTTTTCTATTGCAGTTTGGGGGCTACGATAGTGTCAGGGGGCATAGGCATCTTTATGGCTAATGAAGGATATGGAGTGTGGGCATTGGTTGCTCAACAGATAACCAATCAGATGGCCACAACTCTTATCATGTGGTTCACTATCAAGTGGAGACCCATTTGGGCTTTCTCTTTGGAAAGATTTAAAGGTTTGTTTGACTTTGGATGGAAGATATTCCTTGCCAACTTGATTGTTGTGGTATATGAAGACATCCGAAGCCTTATTATTGGCAGGGTCTATCAGCCAGCCACTTTGGCTTTTTTCGATCGTGGGAAGCAGTTTCCCAATCTCATCATGACGAACATCAACATTTCGCTTCAGGCAGTTCTGCTCCCGGCATTTGCTGATATACAGGATGAGCGGGAGAAGGTGAAGTTGATGATGAAGCGTTCCATTGAAGTGACCCATTTCGTTATCATGCCCATTTTGATGGGGCTTTTGGTTGCGGCCAAACCCTTTGTTGTTCTGCTGCTAACCGAGAAGTGGTTGGGTGCAGTACCTTTTATCCAGATATTTTGTGTCGCGTTCATGCTGATGCCGATTCAGAGTTCTAATATGAGTGCCATCAAGGCATTGGGATATAGTGACATTATTCTGAAGATAGAAGGTGTCAAGAAGGTTATTGAAGCTATCATACTCGTGGTTAGTTTCCTCATCGATGTGTATGCGGTGGCGTGGGGTATTGTGCTGTATAATGCTATATGTATCATCGTCAACCTCTATCCATGTAGGAAAATTCTGAACTATGGAGTAGTAGAACAACTCAAAGATGTTACTGCACCAACGGTGATTTCAGTCATTATGGGCGCATCTATCTACTGGATTTCATGGATGAACTATCATCCGGCATTGTTGCTGTTTGCTCAGATGCTGATAGGGACAATTGTATATATCACGCTTCATGCCGTGATGAAGACAACTGGATTTATTTATACGAAAGATCTCTTGTTGAAAAGGTTTCATGGAAGGAATTTTGTTTATCAAGAAAATAAGACAGACAAATGAAACGTATCATGTTAGTGTTTGGCACTCGTCCAGAAGCCATCAAGATGGCTCCGCTGGTGAAAGAATTTCAAAAGTGCCCTGATCTGTTCGAGACTATAGTGTGTGTCACAGGTCAGCATCGTGAAATGCTGGATCAGGTGCTCCGCATCTTCGACATCATCCCTGACTTTGACCTGAATATCATGAAGCAGGGACAAGACCTCTATGACATCACCGCTCGTGTGCTGACTGGTATGCGAGATGTCTTCAGGGAGTGCCGCCCCGATGTTGTGCTGGTGCATGGTGATACCACAACATCCACCGCTGCAGCATTGGCTGCTTTTTATCAGCAGATACCTGTGGGGCACGTGGAGGCAGGGTTGCGCACCCACAACATCTACAGCCCTTGGCCAGAGGAGATGAACCGTCAAATTACGGGGCGCATAGCCACCTACAACTTCAGCCCCACACCTTTGAGTCGCGACAACTTGCTGCGAGAGAATGCCCATGGGGAGATTTTCGTTACTGGCAACACGGTGATAGATGCGCTCCACATGGTAGTGGGGAAGTTGAAGGCCGATGTTTCCTTGGCTCAGGAACAAACAGATGTGCTTATGAAAGCTGGATATGATGTCAATCGCCTGTCATCAGGTCGTCGTCTTGTGCTCATCACAGGTCATCGTCGCGAGAACTTCGGACAGGGATTCATCAATATGGTTACAGCCATTAAAGATTTAACGCTGAAATACCCTGATGTCGATTTCGTCTATCCCATGCACCTCAACCCCAATGTGCGCAAGCCCATTCATGAGGTGTTTGGCGAAGACCTGACAAATCTCGGCAACATGTTCTTTATCGAACCGTTACAGTATCTGGAGTTTGTCTATCTGATGGAGAAATCCACGATTGTGTTGACCGATTCCGGTGGCATTCAGGAGGAGGCACCCGGACTGGGCAAGCCTGTGCTTGTGATGCGCGACACTACCGAGCGTCCCGAAGCACTGGAAAGCGGCACCGTCCATCTGGTGGGTACCAACCATGACCTTATCGTTAGCGAAGTCAGCACTCTGCTTGAAGACCCAGTGGCTTACGAGAGGATGTCAAAGGCTGTCAATCCATATGGTGATGGCAAGGCTTGTGGCCGAATCGTGGAGAGCTTGCGCAAATAGACTATACAACAGAATGTGTAGGCCCATCCCTGTTCCTTCCCCACATACAACCATTTAAGGCTTGCGAGTTCCACTACATTGGACTCGCAAGCCTCGTCTTATGTAGCTTGTATCCACTCTGTCCTATATCTCACAAGCCCTTTGATGCATAGCTTGTATCCTCATCTTTCTATAGCTTGTATATCCATCTTCTTTTCACTTATATATCCTTTATATTTTGGCTTGATTACACCTTTTTGTAATCAAGCCAAATGCTTTTTTATAATCAAGCTAAATGTATTTTTGTAATCAAGCTAAATGTATTTTTGTAATCAAGCTAAATTTATTTGTATAATCAAGCTAAATCTTTTTATGTAATCGACCTAAATTTTTTAATGTTTGTGGGTTACTTAACAACCTTAGAGACGAGTGTGATATAAAGTAACTATCCCGTTGCCTTTACAACTAAAATAGTTTGGGGCTTGCAAGCGTCGTAACACAAATTGTGTGTAAAAAAGGAATCATTGTATTAGGCGGGCTGGGAAATTCCACAAAAAGAATTATGCTAATTTGTGTAATTGTGAAAGAAGTGCTAACTTTGCAACGAAAAGAGAGTCGAAGCCGCCTCCAGTAAATGGGGGCGCTCCTCGCTATCAGTAGAACTCGTTATGCATGCACACGTAATATATTTCAACTTCCTCAAGCCAGATGGCAACGGCATGTCTATCGGAGGCATCCAGACTTATCTGACCCATCTGATTCCTGTGTTACAGCAGTGTGGATATTCCGTGACCATCTATCAACGTTCTTGTGAAGACTTTCACAAAGACTTTACAGATTACGATGTGTATGGAGTGGGGTGTAGTCTCAATTATGGTCCGAAGGTAGCAATGGCTCTGCTGAATGCAGCCCTTCCACATATTGATATGTCGACAGATCTCCTGCTTTATGGTTGTGAGACTTGTATTACGAAGAAAGTTCCCTGCAAGACCATTGCCATCCAGCATGGTATCTCTTGGGATGTTCCCCTGACATACGAATTATCTAAATTTCGTTATCTGAAGGCCTACATAGGGAAAGGGTATAGGGCGTGGGAAACGATGCGGCGGGTGAATAAAGTGGATCATCTGGTGTGCGTGGATCATAATTTCGTGAATTGGCACAAGGCAGTCGCCCCTTATCCTGAAGTGAAACATGTCGTCATTCCTAATTTCACTATCATCCCTGACTCGCAGCCCCAAAAGAATGAAAAAACATTGAATATCATCTTTGCAAGAAGATTTTTCATTCACCGTGGCACACGCCTGTTTGCCAATGTGGCAGAGAGAATTTTGATGGAGAGGAAAGATGTTCAGATAACAGTGGCGGGCACAGGGCCAGATGCTGATTATATGCATGACAAATTGGATCGATTTAAGAATGTTCTATTCACCACATTTGATAGTAACGATAGCTTGGACATTCATAGGGACAAGGATATTGCTGTCGTTCCGACTATAGGTTCAGAAGGAACGTCGCTTTCTCTGTTAGAGGCGATGGCCTCAGGATGTGCTGTTATTTGTACCAATGTGGGCGGCATGACCAATATTGTGCTGAATGGCTATAATGGCTTAATGATTAGCCCTGAAGAAGAGGAGTTGTATAAGGCTCTCAATCAAATCCTTGACAATAATCAGCTGCGGTCAAGTTTGCAAAAACATGCCTATGCTACCATCAGGAGTTCATTTTCATTGGCAAAATGGCAGGAGAAATGGATAGAAGTGATTAACAAGGCTCATGTAAATCATATAAGATGAATACGTCAGTCCTTTCTATCGTAATGCCAATTTTCAATCATCCTGACTGGGTGAAGGTTATGGTGGATTCCATCCGTGCGAATGACTTTGAAGACTGGGAGCTTTGGGCTGTGGATGACGGTTCGGATGTGGAAACTGTCGCTATGCTTGAACGTGAGTTCAGCGATGAGCCTCGCATCCATTACATCAGCCGTGGTAATAGATTGCCTAAAGGTGCCCAGACATGTAGGAATATGGGGATGGAGAAGGCAAAGGGAGAATATATCATTTTTTTTGATAGTGACGACTATGTTGCTCCCTATTGTCTCCGGCAGCGGGTGGAGAACATGAGGAGGCATCCAGACCTGGACTTTATGGTGTTCCCTTCGGGTACTTATAATGGGGCGTTCTTGCCCAATGGTTCTGAAAAGTATGGCTATCCCGTCTATAAGGATGATTTCAAGGCGTTTCTTCACCGTACCCTGCCCTTTATTGTCTGGACGAATATCTATAGGACAGAGGTTCTGCGGAAGCATCAACTGATGTGGGACACCCATCTGCGCTCTTATCAGGATTCTGATTTTAACATACAGGCGCTGTTGCATGGTTTGTGCTATGAATATGCTGTGGCTAAACCTGATTATGGATACAGGACTGAAGGGAATGCGGACTCTATTTCTAAAAAAATCCAATCTGAGGCTCATAGGAAAAGCATTTTATACTTTTTGGACAAGCAATACAGGGAAACTCAACGTGTTTGGGGCAAAAAGTATGATAGGGATGTGTATTTGTGTACACTTTTTCTCTATTCCAATCTGATGGCATCTAAGGTTGATGTCTCCTTTGCCCAACAAATGGCTGCCGTTGTGATGAAATACGATTCAATTCGCGGAAAGCAGTTGTTGTATAAAATTAAATGGTACTTGTTCTTCTCTAGATTCTTGCCGGAAAAGCTTTCAAGGCAGTTGATTATGCCGTTCTACCTGATTCGTAAGAGATGGACAGAAAGACGTACAACATACCTTCTCTCGAAATTTTGGCAAAAGTATGCCGTTGCAAATAATATCTAGTAAATGTCATTCGTTATCAGTATATGAAAGCTCGTGTTATAGCATTTTATCTACCTCAGTTCCATCCCATTCCAGAGAATGATAAATACTGGGGACCGGGATTTACGGAATGGACGAATGTGGCTAAAGCTCGCCCACTGTTTAGAGGGCACTATCAGCCACGTATTCCAGCTGATTTGGGATTTTACGACTTGAGAATGCCTGAAATCCGTGAAGCTCAAGCTGAACTGGCTCGAGAAGCAGGAATTGAGGGATTTTGTTATTGGCATTATTGGTTTGGTAACGGAAAACGTCTCTTGGAACGCCCATTCAACGAAGTGGTGGCTTCAGGTAAGCCTGATTTCCCTTTCTGTTTGGCTTGGGCTAATCATGACTGGAGTACTTCAACATGGAAGAAGGGCGTGAAGGACGGGATGATTGCTGAACAGCTCTATTTGGGTCATGAGGATAATGAGCTGCATTTTAAGACTATGCTGACAGCTTTTCAAGATAAGCGGTATATCAAGGTTGACGGAAAACTGCTGTTTCTGATTTATGACCCTTATCGTTTTGTACATGTGGAAGCCTTTATGGAAGATTGGCAACAGTTGGCGAAAGAGCATGGTTTGCCAGGATTCTATTTTGTGGCGATGTGTAACTCCACCAATACTGTTGTCCGTTTGGCGGAAGGAGGAGTTGGGAATGGACGGGTCATGCCTAATTTGAAAAGTAGTGCTAAAGTTTATAATGATATGTTATCTTTAGGCTTTGATGGCATCAACTCGATGGGTAAGTCAAGAGCCGAAATGATAACTTCTGGAAAAATCGTGCGTGCCATTAAGTTTAAACTACATGAGAAGTTCTCATTCCTCCCGACCATCAAATACGACTATCCCAAGGTTGTTGGCCATTTCTTCGCTCCAGAAGACAGCTGGGAAAATGTCTTTCCCAGCATATTCTCAGGATGGGACAGGACACCAAGGACGGGCGATCAAGAAGGAGTTTATATTCATGCAACACCAGAAAACTTCAGACATCATATTGAACAAGCTTTGGATGTGGTTAAGATGAAACAGCCTGAACACAAAATATTGTTCTTGCGCTCTTGGAATGAATGGGCCGAAGGCAACTATGTGGAGCCAGACCTCAAATATGGACATGGTTTTCTTGAGGCCATCAAGAAGGCTATTGTATGATGGAGGAACATGACAGAAACATCAATCGAAAAATGTAAATACTCATTGATATATGAAAGTAGGAATTTTGTTGCCGACCAATATATATTTTGCTCCTTATTCACGCCTTTACACAGATATTCTTGATGAGGCTAATGTGGAATATGATATTATCTATTTTGACAAACGTGATATGGATGAACCGGCTGCATACCGATTCTCTGCAACTGTTAGTACGACAGATGGAATGCTAAAGCGGTTATGGGGCTATTTGCGATATTCTTTCTTTTTGAGGAGAGTTATTAAGAAAGAGAATTATGATAAATTGATTGTATGCGGTCCACAAATAGCGTTGTTTCTGTATAAGTTTCTCAAGAAGAAATATGCGGGAAAGTTTATTATGGATTATCGCGATTTGTCTATCGAGCAGCGGTTTAAGTCGCGATACAAGAAAATTCTCTCCATCAGTGCGTGTAACGTTATTTCATCGCCGGGATTCAGAAGATGCCTTCCGGAAGGTGAGTATGTTTTAAGCCATAATATAAGGATGGAACTGCTTGAGAAAGGATTTGCAGAACAGCGGAAAGATATGTCACATCATCTGACATTGATAGATGGAAAAATTGTAGTCTTAACGATTGGAGGCATCAGAGATTTTGAACAGAATGCGGCTATTATGCAGGCATTGGCTAATCAGCCGGGATTCGAAACTGCATATATAGGAAGAGGAGAAGAGGGCGCTGATGTGAAATTGCGAGATTTGGCCAAGAAAGAATCAATAGAGAATGTGTATTTTTCAGGATTTTATAAAAAAGAAGATGAGCCAAACATCATCAGGAGATGTACTTTTTTGAACATTTTTTACCCAAGAAAAATGTCGCATGACACAGCGTTATCCAACAGATTCTATAGTTCTTTGATTTTCCGAAAACCAATGATAACTACGGCAGGAACTACTCAAGGTGATTATGCTTCGAGATATGGTGTAGGCGTTGCGATTGTTGACAATAGGAATCTTTGTCGTCAACTGCATGATTATGTGGAGAATTTCAATGATGAGGTTTATGAAAGAAATCGCAATCAGTTGCTGAATGAGATATATAAGGACTGTCAAACCTTTCGAAATGCGGTTATATCCTTCCTGAAGGATGAACGATGAGTGCGAGTGCTGGAGTTGAATCTTGTAAAGGGGATTTTTTTTGTTCCCATTGTCACATTCTCAATTCGAATATTTTGTAGAAGAATTTCATGCAAATCATTAAGGAATTGGTGTAGATGCCATTTTCGCGGCATGCACGTACATCGTCCTTGATGATTTGACACCGGCTTTGGATGTCACGAGTACTGGCTCCCCCTGTCCGCATGGTAACGAAATCCATGGGGAGGTAACGTGCATTGATGTGATGCACCCAAAACATTCGTACCATCATGTCGTAATCAGAGCCAATTTTGTAGTTGGTCTTATAGAGGCCGACTTTCTGGTATATGATTTTGCGGCAGTAGAAAGATGGGTGAGCGGGCATCATGCCAAAACGTAGCCACTTGGGACGAAAGTGTTTGGAACTATAATAGCGAACACATTTGTTGGGTTCTCCGTCTCGGATGAAGTGTATGTC
>AUXO015435280.1_pt1 | contig 10638 bp, 7 predicted proteins | sample 768731 | NCBI WGS metagenome assembly AUXO01 (sample SAMN02715735, study PRJNA202380) | gut metagenome | biome: sheep rumen | host: Ovis aries | place: New Zealand: Palmerston North
GACAAAAAGGACAAAACTCCGTACAGCAAATGTACATCCGAGTTTTGTCCTTTTGTCCTGCATGAGATTAAAACAATGATCTGTATTAGGGAACAAGATGGTGCTGAGAATGCTGGGGACTGAATACATATTTGGCTTTAGTGCTATTGTGTTATTGTGGCAGAGATCGAGTCCATAAATTCGTCAACAGAGACTTCGCCAAGAAAAACTTTCCGTATATCTTTTTCGTAAATGGAGAAGGCCTCACCCGAAGGAGACCTATGGCTTAAAACATTTTGCCAACTTTCAAATACTCTGCCATCACCATTCTCAACTATTAGTTTAGCAATATCAGTGCTGGCCTCTATTTTGTCAGTTCCTGGTACTGCTCCCAATTTTTGTACCCATATCGTCTGGGCTTCTTCTCCTGCACAGAAATTAGCAAAGGCGATAGCGGCATCAAGATTTTTCGAATGGGAATTCACAGAAAACCCATTTGCAGCAGTTCCTACGAGTCCGGAGGTACCATCATGTGCAGGAATAGCGAAAACGCCAAAATTGAGGGAGGGATTATTCTTGCTGATGATGACCGCATCCCAGGATCCAGCAACAGTCATAGCCGTTTTACCTGTCGCGAATGTGTAATTTTGGACATCACTGTCTACCATAGAAAGCCAGTTGCTACCAAAATAATCATTCTTTGCCCATTGTAGAAGAGTACGAAGAGCATCTCTTGCCGGTTGATCTGTTATATTGACATTATTATTCTGCAATTCAGAACTGAATTCAGGGGCACATGCAGCTAAGACGGGTTCGTATATGAATAGAATACACCAGGGATCACTGCTCAGGGAAATGGGGGTTACACCGGATGCTTTTATTGAGGCAAGAAGAGTTTCAAATTCTTCGAATGTTTTAGGGACTTTCCAGCCGTTTTTCAGGAACATATCTATATTATAATAACAAATACGGGTATCCATCGTCATCCAGGGAACTGAGTAAACACTGTCATTAACTCTTCCAAGAGCGAGTGCATTATCAGAGATAAAACTATAGTCAATCAGATCGGTGAGATTGTAACATATGCCCGCATCAACTAGCTCTTGCATAGTTGTAGTTGCTGTACCATTTGTCCAGAATAAATCAGGGCCGCTTCCCGCTTGAATAGATAGCCTTAGAAGATCGTCATAATCTCCATATGGTTTAATGGTATAATCCACTTCTACATTTGGATAAGAGTCTTGAAATGCATTGATAACGGCCTCAAGGCTATCTTTAAAACTGTAGTTGTGCTCCCAGATTGTTATATATCCAGAGACTGCAGAAGACTCCTGAGCGGATGCATCGAATGGAAAGCATCTCGATAGAAGGATCAAGACAACAACTGTTATTAATCTTTGCTTCATTTTATTCTTTTCCATCGTGAATTCCTAACTGATTTCTGTATTCACTGACAGTCTGACCGGTTACCTTCTTGAATACACGAATCATATAATTTGAGTTTGCAAATCCTGTAGCTTCCGAGATGTCCCATAGAGAGTAATTCTTATTTTTTAACATGGTTTTTGCTTTCTCAATCCTGGAGATGTTTATGAATTCAAATGGAGTCTGTCCAGTGCGTTCTTTGAATTTTTTGCAGAATGATGGAGCACTCATATGACATGCCAGCGTAAGATCGTCAAGAGTTATCTTATCCTTGAGATGTTGATCAATGTACCGAAAGGCAGCAGATAATTCATCATGATGTAATTCTGCCGAACATTCATTCCAGAGTTGTGACAGCAATTTCAGCGCGTTTTCTTCTAATTGATCGACGGTCGTGGAAGTACTGATAAGCAGAGGCATTGTTTTCAAAGAGTTCCAGTCATATTCGAATTGTTTTCCCACCATATATTCATTGGAAACTTTGTATAGAAGAATGCTGATATTCTGGATGATCTGTGACTTGACCTGAACAACATCCCATTTGTTTGCAGTCGCTGAGACCAAGGCAACTTTAAGCTCGTTGGAAACTATTTTCAGACCATCTGGATCTAAGAAAGATTTCCAAGTAAAATGAGGTATTAAAAAATCTTTTTCTCCGGAATCATAAAAAAACATATTATCCGAAGGAGCATAAAAACAGTTATCTACGGCTTTTATTGCCTGCCGGTAATAGAAAGAGATATTGTCTTTATTTATAAACTCTTCGCTGATACCAAAAATGAGCTTTTCATTTATATACTGGGACATGTTTTTCTCAATAATCTGCAGATACTCTTTTAGCTGCTCATCACGCTTCTTTTGGTTTAAAGATTTTTCTAATTGGAAAACAGCGAAGATTTCTTTTGCGTACGGGGCAAAGAGAGTACCAATACGATATTTCGCGACAATTTCCTCAAGTAGATGAACAAGCATTGGCCGTTCTATGTTATGTGTATCAAGCGAAGAATCAAACGAGTTAAATTTTATAACTACAAGTCTGTATACACAATTTTCAGCAATAATCTTATCTTTTGAGTATAAGACTTTGTTATGTACAGATTCTTCATGCTGAACGGTAGCAGCATATACACGTCTTACTTCTTCCAATAGAGCTTCTTTTGATATATTATGCTTCAGAACATAACTATTTGTGCCGTTTTCTATAGCGCGTTGCGCATAAGAGAAATCACTATGACAACTGACAATGATTACACCGTCAGCTAAGTCCTGTTCCCGTATAGTCTGAATAAAGTCAAGGCCGTTTATGTCGGCCATCTCAATATCTGTTATGACAATATCCACCCTGTTTTTCTGAAGAAAAACGATTGCCTCTGCAGCCAGACCAAAAGTTTTGACTACTTCGATATCTCTTTCTTCATCAAAGAAAGATCGAATCCCTACACGGGATAATACTTCATCATCAACTATTATTATTCGAATCATCACTATTCTCTCTTATGACAGGTAGAAGATAAGTTACTTTAGTTCCATTCCCGGGTTCACTGCTGATTTGCATGCCATAATGGGTACCATATTCCAAGAGTATTATTTCCTCTATACTCTTTATGCCAATGTTACTGTGCCCATCTGTCTTCTGCGGGAGATCCCTCCATTTTTCAACATCAAATCCTATTCCATCATCCTCTATGACGATATTCAGATTATCATCTGCCCATATTTTCACTATTATTCTACAGACTTTTGACTGGCTTGCACTGATCCCATGTACAATGGAGTTTTCGACGATAGGCTGAAGCAAAAACTTACGAATAATGCAGGTTTTGCTTATTTCATCGCATTCGATCATTAATTCAAAATTCATAAATCTGGCTTTTTGGATTACTGCGTAGTTTTCAATTAAACGAATCTCATCTTCTACTGTATAATTGTTATCGTCAACTTTTGCTGCATTCATAAAAATGTAGATCAGGGATTCAGTTAAGTGCTGGATGTTTTCCTGATGATTCAGAAGAGCCATCCATTTTATAGTATTTAAAGCATTGTAAATAAAATGAGGAGTCAACTGAGAAGTAAGAGCTTTCATTTTTTGCCGATTCTTCTCATCCTCTTCCTCTCTGTAATGAGTGACTAACTCCTGTATTCTAACACTCATGTTGTTAAAATGCTCTGAGATACTGTAAAACTCTCCGGAACCAACAGGAGAAAGCTGAGTCGCTTCCAACTCCCCCTGTGCATAGGCATCCATTGCTTGTGTTAGTTTTGTCAGAGGAGAAAAAATCAGCTTATTCAGCTTTTGAAGCATGAACAACAGGAACACAAGATACACCACGACAATAATTAAGAAAACGAGAATAAGCTTTGCGGCATTTTGAGGAAAGAAGCTGATGTCCAAGAGTATTATGCAATACCAGTTAGTTCTCATGATTTTTTGAGAGATGAGGGTAGAGTACCCTTGGAGTAATCTTCTGGTTTGTATAACAGTGCTTTTTGAGGATGGATCTATTTCGGAGAAATCGACATATTTTCCGAGCTCATTAAGATCCGAAGAATATATGATTTTTCCGTCTTCTGTAGTCAGATATCTTGTCGCATATTCTGACTTTATCTGACTAAACGCATTTTTCACCATTCGGTCGTCTATAATGATACATAGAATTCCGACGTCTTCCTTGGCTTTTGAGTTTAGGGTTCTGGCAAGGATATAGCTGGTTTCCTGGGCATTTCCGTGTAACTCGTTGGTGGGAAACCAGATACAAGCCCCATGCTCCTCTTTTATCATGTTTCGATGGGATTCAATGAACAGTTCAATTTCTGGATAGTATTCACCACTATAGAAATGTGAATTCCCTGCAAATAGATATGCAGACCTGACACCTGAGCGGGAGCAATAAGACTGAAGAGCAGATTCTATTTTTTCTTCATCCTGCGATGAAGGGAAGTTTCCCATACCCAACAATTCCACGGTTCCGTCGTAGTATAATGACATTGTTAACTCTTCATAGTCCTTTATTGAGGAACGAATTTGAAAACTGATCATAGAGATGGTGTCTTTTGTCGCATCCAGAATATTGGACACAGCATAATGGCTTAACATAGCGAAAGTAAGAATAGAGAGAATAATAAAAGGGACAATTACGAGGATAGTGAAAATCGTAATGATTCTTGTTTTCGTGCTGTGGGGGATAATAATTCTTTTTATCTGTTCCATGATCTGTTTCTCTCCACATACGCATGCCCGTTTGGATTTCTATTCTGCTATTGTTCCTCCGAAGAATCCTTCATTGTTTTCAGCGCGAAGGAAATATGACCCGGCTTGCAGAACATAGCGTCTTGCATCCGGCATTACAACTATTGTCTCGTGAGGAGTTTGAAGTTTCAGAGTAGTCGAATAATCGGTGGCAGTGATCTCAATATGAACAACACCGTGCGGTGTAATTACATCTCCCTTGCAATCTGAATACCCCAAAAGATTAGGCTGAACGAGTATTTTATTCCAACCATCTTCTGCCGGTCGGACTCCAAGAATAGTGGCTGTGATTTCGTATAATGGAACAGCACTCCAAGCGTGGCAATCACTCCGTGATCCTTCAAAACCCCACTCCGGCATTGTCGTGAAATTGAAATCCTGTAATTTCGTAAAATCGTCCAATCGTTGACGCATTTCTTTATACATGCCAAAACGCTCCAGTGCTCTGAACAGATAATACTGCCATGGCAGAGAGCAGCTGATTGTGGATTTATCTGAGAGCATATTGTTCAGAGCATTATAGCCTCTTTTACCCGATAGAAGACCGGTTAATACGCCAAGTATCTGTGCATGTTGGGAAAACTCATTAAAGGAAGGCGCTTCCATCAGCATCTGATGCTTATCCGACCAGCAAAGACTGTCAATCCGGGTTAAAATGTTCTGGGCACGGCAGTTGTATTCTTCAGAAAGCCCATCTCTTCCTGTTTCTGCCATCAATCGTGCAGCAAGCTGAAGAGACCAGGCATACATCAGGTTAAAAATAGTGGAAGGCCCGTGTTGTATGGCATCGGGGCGACCATGACAGGCATTCCATTCTTTTGACCAGTCTGCAAACTCCCAGTAACCAAGCCCTTCACATAAACCAGTATCTCCTATGTGGCGGTCAAAATAATTCAGGATTGCGTCAATGGTTGGCCGGTAGAAAACGACTACAGCTTTATCTGCAGTGTGATGATAATAGCGCTCTACCATCCAGATAAATTGTAAAGAAAATCCGGGAATGATTTGCGTTTCGTTTGATGGATAGCTGCAGGAAATCATTCCGTCAGGTCTGAGAGAACTATGAAAATCCCATAACGTTGCTGATGGGAACTTTAGATCATCAGAAATGGCGTAGACAAAATCCATCCCAAGTTTCGAATCCATAACATATTGGTACTGCTCATAATAGGGACAGTCTTCAAATGTTTCGTGCATACAGTTTTTCAGCGTCCGCAGGGATGTCTCCCAAAGCCACATAATGTCTTTATTTGAAGAGTATATATGTGTTCTGATATTTAGAGGATAACCAGTTCGCCGCATTTTCGGCAACTGGAGTGTCAGTGAATTCTCGGCAGTTGTTACATCTACAGAAATGAAACGAAAAGTACGAAACCAGAAGGGCTCATATACGCCAGCATTACTTGTTTTTATAAGATCGAAAGAGCCAATAACAAAACCGTTGATATCATCTCTACATGCTTTGTAATATCTTCCGGAATCATCTTGCAGCCACATCGATTCTGAGTAAGTAAAACGGATAGCAGCACCGGAACCTTCCCATGCCGTGGAAAGAAAAGCAGTAGTATGAACACCGGCATCAAGAATGCATGAAGCATGGGTATTTGGAGGAATATGGGCTAAACCATTGTCGTCAAAATTGATGATAAAGTCAGACCTACCCCGTAGCTGACGAAGAAAATTAATTGGTGTTTCTTCCATCTGAGCGAATGGACGAGAAATCAGTGGTAAAGCACGAATCTGACCATAGTAATTGCATCCGGGACGAAACAGCTTTTCAGCAGATATCCAATCTTTTGATATAAAAGGCGACTCATTCCATCCCCAGGGAATTTTGAGAGCATCTACGTTTTCAAATGATCCGTGTGCATCATTAAAAGCAAAGTGATGGTGCTGTTTTGACTCGTCCAGGCGGACCTTCCAGTCTGCTATCCCGGTACTGATACTGATATTGTCTATTGTTCCTTCCAGAATGAATCCTGTTGCTTCCAATCCGGAAATAATAGAACCGGAAGACATAGTCTTGTTCTGTCCGATCTGCATCGCTCTAGAAGAGACAGATACAACATAGGCGGCAATAACATTTGAACCATGCGTCAGAAAGGGAGATATATCCAGTGTTTCATAATAATAGCTGTATATATCTCCTTTTCTCGGACCAAAGGAAACAGGTTTTCCATTGACATATAATCTATAACGATTCACAGCACTAACATGGACAATTGCCTCCGAAGGAATGTTTGAAATTGTAAGTGACAGAACAAAAAAAGCATCTTCGATCTGCTTGCGATCATATCTCTGTAATCGATGATACTCTTTTGATGGAACACAAATCCACCAGGCATCGCCGAGCTGCGCACCTTCTCCGGAAATCCACGGAATCTGGTTGGGGTATTTTCTCATATAACCATACATAGCGATTCCTCTCAAGATACAATAAATCAATATTATTTTATCACCAGAAAGAATTAAGAGCCATGCAAAATTGTAAAGAGAAGGTGGAAAATAATAAATAAACCAGGATGAAGTGAGAAGAGAAAGGAAAACAGACAGGCAAGATAATTTAATAATTTGAACCAAAAGCTTTTGTTTTGAATTTCAAATAAGCTGATAACTGATAATTGTGAATAATTGAGATAAGTTCGTCAATTGAAAAGTATTATTCCTCTGAATATAATATAGACAATTCAGCCTGAAAAGGCTAGAAAAATATTGATACGGAGGAAATATCATGAAAAAAGCATGGATAGCACTTGCCTTGGTACTGGTTCTTGCACTGTCGCCATTTGCGTATGCAGAACCAAGCGGGAAATTAGTTATCTGGGAACACACATCGCAGTTTGAGGAAGCAGGTAAAGCGGTGATTGCCGCATTCCAGGAGAAATATCCTGATGTTAGTGTCGATTTCCAGGTGAAGACATCGGATCAGTATTATAATCTTCTTGCAACAGCATTTCAGGCAGGAGAGGCGCCGGATCTGTTCTGGACAAATGGAACCGCTACCACGAATATGCCTGCTTACGCTCAGCAGGGGCTGTTGATGGATTTGACTGACAAGCTGGATCATTCTATTTTCTCAGATACTACTATGAAGATAGCAACAGTTGACGGGAAAGTTTATTCCAGCCCGACAGCGTCTGTAGATGGACGTGCAGTATTTTACAATAAGGATATCTTCAATGAACTCGGACTTAGTATCCCGAAAACATTTGAGGAGTTTGAAGCAATTTTGCCGATAATCAAAGATGCAGGTTATATTCCTGTTTCTTTCGGAGCTATGGATCCATGGGAATGCCTGTTCTTCTTTGAACCGGTTCTTGCAGCAACCGGATTGGATTATTTGGAGGAGTACGTCGCAGGAAACACAGTTGCAATAAATGATGAACGAGTTGTTTCCGCAATGAAGAAAATGGTCGAATGGGGTGAAGCCGGATATTATGGCGTTGGCTATACTGGTGTAGATGGTTCCGGAGCTATCCTCGCATTTTCAAAAGGCGAGGCAGCTATGGTAATTGACGGAACATGGAATATTGCGACAATCAATGCCAATAATCCTGACTTGAATTATGGAGCATTTCAGATCCCTACTTCAGACGGTGTTGTTCCGTTTGTAGGAACTTCAGCTAATGGCTTCTCAGTGAATGCCACTACAGCAAATGAAGAGGCAGCACTGGCGTTCGTCAATTTCTTCGCAAGCCTTGAAGGTCAATCTATCTGGGTAAATACTCTGAATGTAATTCCGTGCATTAGCGAAATCGAAACGGCTGATCCGGTTGTAAATGATGTATCAAAGTTTGATATTATGACAGAGAGCTGGTACAATATCCTTGTAGCACAGGCAGCGGAAGGAGAGGCTCCTGGTCAGGTTTGGGAAGAGGATCAGGCAAAGGTCTTCTCTGGCGGAATCAGCGTTGAAGATTTCTTAAATGAGCTTCAGGAGATGGAGAAGTAAGCAGAGCTATATTAATTTTCAAGGCACCGGAAAGCAGTCGCTTTCCGGTGTTTCCCATAAAGGAGACATCATCAATGAAAAAGAACAGGGCATACTTAGGATTTATTACGCCAGGTTTTATTTTATATACGCTATTTATGATTATTCCCATTATTTTTGCCATGTATTACAGCTTTTTTGAATGGAACGGAATAGGACCAATGAAGTTTGTCGGTTTTGCCAATTTTCAAAAGTTGCTTGGTGGCGGAAGAATGTCAAGAATATTCTTTAATGCTTTGGGAAATAATATCAAATATCTCATCTGTGTTTTGCTGATTATTACCCCTTTGCAGATCTTTTTTGCGTATATATTGTTCATAAGAATAAGGGGGCATCGGTATATTCAATTCATGCTTTTTTTACCTTATGTAATTTCAACATCAATAGTTGGATTTTTCGCATTAATGGTTTTTCATCCAAATATCGGATTGTTGAATTCTATTTTAGAGAAGCTTGGGTTCTCAAAAAGCGCATGGCTTGGAAATCCCGATTTGAGCTTCAAGCTGTTTGTAATTGTTGTGATATGGGCGTGTATTGGAAATGGTATGATGATATTTAATGCCAATATGAAAGAAATAGATGAATCGATTCTTGAAGCATCAATAATAGATGGATGTAATGAGCATCAAAAGTTTTTTTATGTGGTATTCCCACAGCTACAATCTTCAATCTCAACAGTTATTACACTCTCAACCATTTATGCTCTTACAATGTTTGATATTCCTTTCATGTTAGGGGGCGTACAGGGCGGTGTAAATAACAGCATAGATTTTGTAAATATGGTTTTTTACCGCTATGCGTTCGGTGGAACCTATTTTGGCGAAACATCTTTAGGTTTTGGTTCATCTATCTCAGTAACGATGTTTATCATTATACTGGTTATCTCTTTGATTACAAGAATCATCCTACGAAAACGAGAAATGAGGTTCTGATATGAAAAGAAAACGGAACATTCATGAGCTGAACGATTCTCGAGCCAGCAGAATTACAAAAGGAATAATATCCGGAGTATTAATCCTCTATTCCTTTATAGCAATTTACCTGATAGGATTATCTTTCTTGAATGCATTTAAAACGAGGTCAGATTTGATCAATAATACTATGGGGTGGCCGCATAAATTTGTATTTGAAAACTTCAGAGTTGTGTTGATAGAGGATAATTTTATTCGAAATCTTGTCAATAGTCTGGTGTTGGTTGGCTTGAGCCTGGTTTTATTAATCATTGTATCGTCATCTCTGGCTTACGGGATAGCTATGTTCGAGTTCAGAGGAAAGAGTTTTTTGCAAACCTATTTCCTCGTAGGACTAATGTTCCCTATCCAGTTAGGAATCCTTCCACTTTTTGTTATAATGACTCGATTACACCTGAATAATTCCCTTCTTGGCCTATCCCTGATTTATGCGGCAAATCTTTCATTTTCTTTTACAGTATTCTCAAAATTTTTTCATTCATTTCCAAAGGCTCTATTAGAAGCTGCAAGGATTGATGGAGCGAGTGAATTGGATATTTTTATGCGTATAGTTCTCCCGGTGACGAGACCTGTTATATTTACAGTAGCGCTATTGAACTTCGTTATGATTTGGAATGATTTTTATATGCCACTTGTTTTCCTGACAAAATCCACATTGAAAACGTTGACATTGGGAATCTATACATATACAGCAGATTTCCTTGCAAACTGGAACAAAGTCTTTGCCGGGGTTACGATTGCACTTCTACCTATTATTGTTATTTACTTCTTCTTCTCGGATCGCATCACGGCAGGACTGACAAGCGGATCAGTAAAAGAATGAATAATCGGTATGGAAAAATTCACCCTGAAACTTATGATCCTGCACATACAGGAATACTGACATTTTGTCATGGGAGAATTCTGCTTATTCATATTACGGATTAACAGCAGTAGACAGTGTGACAAAAAGGACAAAACTCTGGCGTACATTTGCGGTACGGAGTTTTGTCCTTTTGTCCTGCTGTGAAATTGTCACCCAAGGT
>AUXO015534400.1_pt1 | contig 10638 bp, 11 predicted proteins | sample 768731 | NCBI WGS metagenome assembly AUXO01 (sample SAMN02715735, study PRJNA202380) | gut metagenome | biome: sheep rumen | host: Ovis aries | place: New Zealand: Palmerston North
TTTTGGGAAGAAGACCCCCAATTGTATTGGGCATATCGAACTTTTTATTTAAAGCAAAAAGAACAAGAAATAGAAGAAATGAAACATAATGCGTGGTTGCAAGGAGAATTGAATTATGTTGGATTTAAAATTGCTTTAAGTAAATTGTTTAAAAGTAATAGTATTGAATACCCTAAATTTGAAGAGGTATTTGAAAATAAAAAAGAAGTTAAAAAATTATCTAAAAACGATATTAATTTAAGAGTTCAAGAAGAATTTAATGCTTGGGCAAGATTTTAATTAATATTGAGAAAGGAGAGATAATGAGTAGAGTTGAAACAATTGTTGACATTAACACAAAAGAAGCAAATAAAAATATTGAAACAACTAAAAATCTTGTAAAAGACACAGGAAAAGAAGCAGATAACACAAAAGAAAAATTTGGTAGTTTAGGAAATCAAATAAAAAATGCTTTTTCTAGTAGTGCTTTATTAGGTTGGATTGGGGCATTAAAAAAAGGTTTAGATGTAATGATTAAGGCAACGAAGGCTGAAGCAGAATATGTTGAAAGTGTAAACCTTTTACAAGTTGCTTATGAAGACAATACAAAGAGTGCTGATAAACTTATAAGGTCTATGAACCAATTAATTGGATTAGACCCTAGCAATTTAACTAAACAATTAGGTATTTATAGGCAATTTTCTAGTGCTATGGGTATTGCTGGTGATAAAGCCAATATGTTGAGTGAAAACTTATTAAAGTTACAAACTGATATTAGTTCTTTATATAATATTGATTTTGATGTTGCAGGTAAAAAATTGCAAAGTGCTATTGCAGGTCAAACAAGACCAGTTCGTGAACTAGGTGCAGATATTACTGAAGCATCATTGCAACAAGAATTGTATAATCGTGGTATAGATGCCTCTGTTAAAGAAATGAATAGAGCAAGTAAGTCAGTTTTAATTTATTTAGCATTAGAAAGACAATTAAGCAATGCTAATGGTGATGCTGCAAAAACAGTTAATTCATTGGCAAATCAAGTAAGAATATTTAAAGAGCAAATATCAATAGCAGCAAGGCAAGTAGGTGCAGTATTTATACCAGTATTAAGGTCTATATTACCTTACGCAAATGCTATATTAATGGTATTTAACGAATTAATGAATATGCTATTAGCATTACTGGGTGTAGATGCTACTGATATGGCAAAAGAATTTGGAATTGGAACAAGTTCTGTATTAGATATGACAGACCAAGTTGACGATTTAGGTTCTAGTATTGGTGGTGCAACTAAAAAAGCAAAAGAACTTAAATTGTCATTAAGAGGTTTTGATAAATTAAACAATATAACAACTCCAACTGAACCATCTGCAAGTGGTGGTGGAGGTGGTGGTATTGGTGGTGCATTAAGTGGAGTAGATAGTAGATTACTAGATGCACTAAAAGAATACGACTTACACCTAGATAGTATTAGTAACAAAGCAGCACAAATAAGAGATGACATAATGGAGTGGTTAGGTTTTTCAAGAGATGCTAATGGCGAGTGGAAGTTTCAAGAAGTAACATTAGGAACTGTAATTGGTTTATTAGCAGGTGGTGCTGGTGTTTTATGGGCAGGGTCTAAAATACTTGGAGTAGTAGGAAGTATTGGAGAGTTTATAGGTGGTTTCTTAACAAAAATACCAATGTTAAGTGGTATGTTAGAAGGCATGAGTGGATTGCAAATATTTGGTTTAGTTGCAGGTGTTGCTGCTGCTATTTATGGTATTATTAATACTTTTGATGCAATAGCAGAGTTTATAGTAGACCCATCTTGGAGTAATTTTGAAGATATACTAGGAAACATTTCAATAGCAATAGCAGGTATAGGTGCAGCAATATTGGCATTTAACTTGTCAAACCCAATAGGTTGGATTGCTTTACTTTCTGGTGCATTAATAGGGTTATTAGTCGCTTATAATGATGATGAAAGAGCAATTAAAGATGTGAAACAAGCACAAGACGATTTGTTAGAAAGTCAAAGAAAATATGCTGAACAAAGTAAATCACATTTACAAGCATATAAACAAAAAGAACAAGCAGAAAAACAATTGACAAAGACTGCAAAAGATTTAGGAAAAAGCGAAGAGTATGTAAAAGAAACAGGTTACAATTTATATAAAGATATTGCCGAAGGTAGAAAAACATTAGACGACTTAAAAGGAGATAACTTAAAAATATATGAAACATATATTAATTTAGTAGATGCTAATGAAAGATACGAAAAGTCAAACAGAGATTTACAAGAGGCATATAAACAAACACAAAGAGACACTCTTGATTTACAAGCAACCAATTTAACAACTAAAAAATCATTTGAAGAATATGCTGAAACTATATCAAAAGCACTTGATACTGGTGCAATAACAAGTGAAGAAGCAGGTTCAAGAATATATGCTGCTTTAGACAAGATGGACGAAAAAGTAAGACAAACATTTGTCGATAGTTTGCCTTACAATGTAAAAACTGGTATGTTAGCATTTCAAAAAGAATTAGACAATACATTTAGTGGATTATCTTCAAAATTACCAGAAGTAGAAATAAAGTTTAATACTAATACTAAAGTTTTTGAAGGTAATATGAACTCTGCTATTCAAAGAATACAAAAGAATATAAATAGTTTAAAAGCACCTACATTTAAATTAGACAATAATGGGCAATATGTAACCGTTAAAACTCGTATGGGTGGAGGTTTCGTTGAAACTGGTGAAATGTTTATCGCAAATGAAAATGGTATTCCAGAAATGATTGGTAAAATAGGAAATCAACCAGCAGTTGCAAATAATGACCAAATTATAGAAGGTATTTCAATAGGTGTTAAAAGAGCAATGGAAAGTGTAAGACAACCAAATCAACCAATAGTAGTAAAAGCAGATGCTAATACAAGTGGATTACTTAACTTTATTAACTTTGAACAAGAAAAACGAAATAGACAGTATGGATTGTAGGTGATATAATGATTTTAGATTATAATAAATATGAAAACTATGTAAGAGTTGGTCATAATGGAACAAAAGGTCCTGATGGCAAATATACATGCAGTGATTTACAAGATTTTCCTACACCTAGTGCGATAGGTTGGTCATTACATGATGTAGATAAAGATGCTTTTACTGATTTACAAGGTTATACGCATCGTAATAGAGTTAGACATGATGTATATGATATACAATTCGATTACAATGTAATGAGTGATAATGATTTACAATACATACTAAATAGAATAAGTCCTGCATGGATTTATATAGAGTTAATAGACAAGAAAACAGGTCAACCAAGTGTTCATAAAATGTATGCAAGTGATAAAACATTTAATACATTTAGAATATGGAAAGAAAATGGCAATTGGCATGAAGAAGACGTTGACTTCTCTGTATCATTTGTTGAAGAGTAGGTGATTATATGTATGTAGTAAGTAATGCTTTTAGAAACAAACAATATAGTGGAGAAAGTGAATTTAGAGGTAGATTAGTCATTGGGAACACAACAGTTCCCAATGAACAACTATCTAAAATAACAATAGATAATCCTATATTCGATAGTTCTTCAAGCGAAAACAATGGTGTATTTTATATAGGAACATTTATTTCACAAAAAGTAACAGTTAAGTTTAAAAACTTAAATGGAATAGTAGTTCACAGTGGAGATAGTGCAAGTTTATATATCTCTCAATATGTAAATGATGAGTGGGTAGAAATACCTATGGGTGTATATTTAGTTGATGATTTAGGTGAAAATTATCAAGAAACATGTGAAATAGACCTATTAGATTATTCGGTTAAGTTTAGAAATAATGTAGACTATTCTAGTTGCTTTGTAGATGGTAAGGCAACTATTGATGATATATTGCAAGAAGTATGCGACCAATGTGGTGTTACATTAGGAACTTACCCTTCAATTAATGGTAATAAAGAAACAGGTCAATTTGATAGCACTGTAAGTGGAAAACAATGGATTAGTTATATCGCTGAATTAAAGGGTTCTAACGCAAAAATAGGTAGAGATGGGTATTTATACCTAATACCACTAAAACAAACGTCTACGGTGTCTATAAATGCGTTAGAGAGTGCATCATGGAAGTTGGGAGAAAAATATCAAATATCAAAAGTATTATTCTCAAATGGATTAATGGATTATAGTAAGGGTGATACAACAAATAACACTTTATTTATTAGAGCAGATAATCCATTTATATATGACCAAGAAACAATAGATAACATCTATGATGAGGTTGAAGGATTTGTATGTTATTCATTACAAACTAGAAACTATGGTGATATAAGTTTAGATGCGTGGGATTACATAACATATACATTAGGAGAAGATACTTTTCCTACATATAACAATAATAAATTAACATTTGAAATGTCTATAATGAGTGATACAAACACTCAAATATCAAGTAAGCAACAAGAAGTAACAACCAACTATATTGGTGGCAATGAAAAAAATCAAGTCAAGAAATTAAGAACGACAGTAAATGCTTTAGATAACAAAATAGATATTGAAGTAGAAGATATAAATACTAGTATGACATCTCAAGAAGGACGTATATCAAATCTTGAAATTAGCACTAATAATATTGCTACAAATGTTAGTTCTTTACAAACATTAACTACTGAACAATATAATGCACTTAATAGTAATTTAAATAATTATAAGATAGTAACTAACGATGAGTTAGGACAAATAAATAGTAAGTTTAATGATTATGCTACAAAAAACGACTTATTATCTATCGAAAGAAGCATTTCAACTATTACAACTGATACATATACAAAAACAGAAGTTAATACATTATTAGTTGATGGTAGTGTTAAGAAGTTACAAACTACTTCGGCAACATTAGACGAAAATGGTATGACTTATGCCAAAACTAATGCACCAACAAGTAGTAACATAAATGAACGTGGATTAACTATCGTAGATAGTAGTAATAATCCAGTATTAAGAGCAGTATATGATGACACAATTAAAAACTCAATAGTAGATACATATAGACATCAAGTTCATGAATATTTTATAATGGGTTCTCATAGTAGATTTGAAGATTATGAAGATGGAACTGGTTGTTTCTATATAGATTAGAGAGGTGATAAATAAATGGCAAGTGTTCATACTAATACCTATGGTGGTAGAACAATAACATTAGAAGTTTATGAGGAAAGTTGGTCAATTGAAACCAATAGTTCGGTTGTAAGATGGACATTAAGGTCTGGAACAAGTTCAACTTATCATAGTGTATATCAAATAACTGCATGGGTAGGTGGAACTGATGATGCACACAAAGTATACGGACCGAAAACTGCTGACTGGTCTAGTAGAGCATTTCCTTGTAAAGATGGTAGCACAACAGGGACAATCACAGTTCAACATAACAATGATGGAACAGCAAGTCCAGTTACATTTAGATTAAGAGGTAGTGTATATAATAATAATCCACAAAATTATGATGGAAGTATTGATTTAACAAATATACCTAGATATGCGAGTTGTAGTCAATCATTAAGTGATGCAAATGAAAATGATATGACTATTAACTGGTCTAGTGATAGCACTATAGACCATGTATGGTATTCCATAGATAATGGTGCTAATTGGACTGATGTTGGTGCTGTATGGACTAATCAAGGAACTTATGTAATATATAATTTAAATGCAAATACTACATATAATATAAAAACAAGAGTAAGAAGAGCAGATAGTCAATTAACAACTGATAGTGCAGTTGCTGGTTGGACAACTCTTGCTTACCCTTATATAAGTGGTCTAGGTGCTACATCATTAACGATAGGCAACAATCAAACACTTTATTTATATAACCCTAAAGGCAGACAAATAACTGTCTATATGAAAAAAGATGGTTATGATGGAAATCAAATATTTAGTCAAACAATTACTAACAATTCTAATACACCATTTACATTTACACCAAATGCTTCTACTATGTATAATTTAATTCCTAATAGTAGAAGTGCTAACTGTGTATATTATGTTGTATATGGTAGCAATAGAAGTGGAACTGCAAATGGTAATTTTGTAGTTAATGAAAATAATAATAGACCATCTATATCAAGTTTTACGACAAACGATAACAATTCAACTTATAGTTTAACTAATGACCATAGTAAGATAGTATTAAATGCAACTAATATGTCATTAACAATAAATGGTAGTGGACAAAACGGTGCATCTATTAGTGGCATAAGTGTTAATAATACTGCATTAACAGTTAGCAATAATAGTGGAACTTATACATTGAACAAACCACCTAGTGCTACATTTAATGTAGTATTAACAGATAGTCGTGGTATTCAAACAAATACTAATATTACATTGCAAAATTATGTTGCTTATTTTGAACCAATATTAAATACAAATGCTGTAAGAAATCAACCAACGGACGGAATACTTAATTTAAGTGGTAATGGTAGTTTCTATAATGGTTCATTTGGTGTTGAAACTAATACATTAGACGTTCAATACACAGTTACTGAACAAAGCACTGGAACAGTGTTAGAAACTGGGTATATGAGTTTAACTCCTAGTGGTAACGATTTTACATTACAAGATTTACAAGTAAGCAATGCTGATTATCAAAAACAATATGTAGTTTCATTTAATGCTATTGATAAATTAAACACCATACCAAAAAATATTCCAATTCCAAAAGGACAACCAGTATATTGGTGGAACGGAGAAAAGTTTGTTGTTATTGAAGATTTTGAAGTTAAAGGTAATACAACATTAAATGGTGATTTTGATTTCAAACCGTGTTGGGCAGGAAGTGAAAAAAGAATTTATTGGAAAGAAGATGGTTATGGCGACCAATTTGCAATAAAACCCGATTTTATTGGTGGAGATGACGACAACAAATTAAAAATACAAGGTGCAGTAGGTGGGTCAGGAACATACCCTAATTTATATGATTTAGTAAAAATTAGTGGAAAAAGTGGAAATGTAGATATTTTAGGTAAACTTTTTGCAGGTAACTTTGACGCAAGTAATTATTGGGGAGACCATACATACGAAAGGTGGGTAAACAACAACGGTAGTTATGACCAAGAGTTTGCTAGTTGGGGAACATATTGTAAATTAGCAAAAGATGACGGATACCACGCAATAGTAATGATAGGAAACTATCCTGTAAAAGGACGTAGAATAGCAATAAATAGCAACGTTGACGGTGGAAGCACTTGGAGTGGTTGGACATTTATAGAACAACAAGACGATACTCTATTTCAACATTTAACAATGGAAACTGGCTTTGCAGACGGTTGGAATACGGGGCTTCACGTTAGAAGAAAAAACGGAATTGTAAATGTTATAGGTTATATACAAACAACTGCTCAAACAAGTTGGGGAAAACGTATAACAACTCTTCCAAGTTGGGCAACACCAACGTTAGAATTAGATTTTATTTGTAGAACAACGTGGAACGAAGTTATGAAAATCGCAATACAACCTAACGGAGAAGTTGGAACATTAAATCTTAATACAGGAAGCGACCTTCCTGCAAATGAATACATCTATCTATGTGCAACATATATAGTAGATTAGGAGGACAATATGATTAAATGTATATTAAGTTTTATATTAGGTGTTGGAATAGGTATGATAATAATGAGTTGTCTAGTAATAGCAAAAGAAACAGATGAAAATGAAAAAAATCATAAATAAGGTTGCAATACACTATATTCTATGTTACAATGTAAGTGAAAAAGAGAGGAAAATATGGAATTAACAATTGCACTAGCGATAAGTATATTGTCAATTGTAATAACGGTCATTAATTTTGTGTTAAGTAGGAAAGATAAAGCAATAAAAGACACAAGAGATGCAGATAAAGAAAATGCTAACACAACAAGCGACCAAAAACTAATTGATTATAGACTAACGCAAGTAGAAAATAAGTTAGATAAAATATTAGATATATTAGACAATTATGATAAAGAGATTGATGAAAGAGCAAGTAAATTAATTGAACAACATGTTCTACTTTATCATCAAAAATAGAGGGGGGTAGTATGAGTTTGAAAAGTGATATAGAGGAAGCAAAAAAAGAAGTTGAAAATATAAAAGAGCAAAGTTTGGCAATGGAAATATTGCAAGACTATAAAAAAACTAATAAAAGGCAATTCATTGTTATACTTGTAATATTAGGTATGTTATTTGCGACAATAGGTTATCTTGTATACACATTAAATGATATAGGAACTATTGAAGAAACGACACAAGAAGTTACACAAGAAAATGAAAATGGTAGCAACAATTTCATTGGAAACGATGGTGATATTACTTATGACGAAACAAACAATTAAACAAACTCGCAAGAAAACTAAATATCGTAAATCAACTATGACAAAAGACAAGTTTGGTAGAAAAAGATGTAAAACATGTCAAAGGTATATTTAATATGGTTCGACTTGATTTCACAAAAAAAGAAGTAGAAGATATTAAATCTAAAGTGTATTTTACTGATGAAGAACTTAAAATATTTGATATGTGGTTAAGAGAATATTCCATAGTGCAAATGGCATTAGAAATGAATATGGGAACAGCAACTATAACAAGAAGAAAAAGCAAAATATTAAAGAAAATTAAAAAAGTGATTTAAAAGTGATTTAGAGATGGTTAATTCCATCTCTTTTTTTATGCAAAAATATAATCGAAAGGAGATAAGACATATATGTTATTTTAAAACAATAATCGTTATGTAGTTATCTTCTTTTTCTATTTGGGAGGTAAAAATATGTATGGAAATAATCCTTATTCAAGACCGTATAATAACAGTCTAAATCAACAAAGTATGTATGAGCAAATTGATAATCAAATTAGCCAATTACAACAAATGAGAGAACAAATAAAAAACAATTCAATACAACCTAGTATTAATCAAACATTTCAATTAGCACCTACACATCAAAATGCAATGAAATATGCTAACTCAATTAATGATGTGAATAAAGAAAGTGTTGTTGTAGATACACCATTTTTTAGCAATGATATGAGTGTTGTATGGATTAAAAATGCTAAAGGCGAAGTAAGAACTTATGAACTTAATGAAATAGTAGAAAAAGACAGCAAAGATTTTCAAATAGAGTTTCTACAAGCACAAATTGAAGAATTAAGGAAGGAAATGAAGAAAAATGAACAATCTAATTCAAATGATATTAGGACAAAAGTTGAACCAGATACCGATGAATATGATGAGCCAGTTGGAAACACAACTAAAGAGACAAAATCCTCAAGCATATCAAGAGTTTCAACAAGCAAGAAAAGATAATGTTAATCCACAAGAATATTTAAATAAAGTAGTTGATGGATTTAATCCTAATCAAAAAAAGCAATGGCAACAAATGATGGGAGGATTTAATCAAGGTATTAACACTAAATAGTGTTGATATATATAAAATATATAGAAAGGAGAGAAGTATGATGAACGGAGGTATTCAACCAACAGTTGAACTAGCAACCAATAATGGAAATGGTTTTGCATACCCTTACCCAGTTTACCCTGCTATGAGTGGTGGGTTTGGTGGCAATGGCATGTTTGGTGGAGACAGTGCTATTTGGTTAATTGTTTTACTTGCATTAATATGGGGTAATAATGGCAATGGCAATGGTTTCTTTGGTGGTAATGGTGGTTTTGACAATGGTTATGCTTGGTTAAGCAATGGTCAAAAAGAAATTATGAACAACACTAACAATGGTTTTGATACATTACATTTAAGCAATCAAATCGAAGGAACACGTGATGGAATTAATGCTTTAAGCAACCAATTATGTAATTGTTGCAGTGATATTAATTCAAACATAGCAAATGGTTTCTATACAAGCGAAGTTGCTGCATGTAATAGACAAATTGCTGATATGAACCAAACATTTACTAATCAATTATCAACATTACAATCATTTAATGATTTAGGTAGTCAATTAGCACAATGTTGCTGTGATAACAGACTTGCAACTTGCCAAACACAAAACATAGTTCAAAATGAAGGAAATTCAACAAGATTTGCAGATGCTAATAACACAAGAGACATTATTACTAATGCAACTGCAAATACTCAGGCAATTCTCGATAAATTATGTTCACTTGAGTTAAATCAAAAAGAAGATAAAATTCGAGATTTGGAGAGACAACTTACTATGGCAGACTTGAGAGCATCTCAAACTAGTCAAAATGCTTTCATTTCACAAGGATTTGCAAATGAAGTTGATGCACTTTACAACAGATTAAATAGTTGTCCAGTGCCAACAACCCCTGTATATGGTAGAACACCTATATTTACATGTCCTAACAATTTAGGAAATGGTTGTGGTTGCAATAATAACTATTATTCAAACTTAATTTAAAAGCAAATAGTTGATTACAACATACTCGATTACGAGAACTTGCTAAAATGCACAAAGAGTAGGCAAGTCCTATTCTTTTTTAATTAACAATGCACAATATTTTAGAAAAATAGTGCAAAAGGAAGGAGAGATAATATGATACAAACAAATATAAATGAACCATTAATTTTAACAAGTAATACAAGTCCTATTACATTTGACACAACAAGCATAAGAACAAGATGTGCTTATTGTTGCAATGGTGGTTGGTTAGATTATGAA
>AUXO015987728.1_pt1 | contig 10637 bp, 11 predicted proteins | sample 768731 | NCBI WGS metagenome assembly AUXO01 (sample SAMN02715735, study PRJNA202380) | gut metagenome | biome: sheep rumen | host: Ovis aries | place: New Zealand: Palmerston North
AGTAGCTCCCTTTCCTCCAAAAGAATAAGCTTTATTAACAGCAAAAGGAATAGAATATTCCTTAACAAAATCAGAAATAAGCTGAATATCCAATGAAGTATCCGTATCATATTGATTCAAAGAAACTACAACATGAGAGGTATACTTCAACATATTTTCAATATGAACCCTTAAATTAGATAATCCATCATTTAAATCTCCGTTTCCATGATGTTTTAAAGCCTTAACTGTTACAACAAGAACAACACAATCAGGCTTTAAATTTGCCTTACGACATTTAATATCAAAAAATTTTTCAGCACCCAAATCACTACCAAAACCAGCCTCCGTAACCACATAATCAGCAAGTTTTAACCCCAAATCAGTAGCAATAACACTATTACATCCATGAGCAATATTAGCAAAAGGCCCACCATGAATAATAACTGGATTTCCTTCTAAACTTTGTACCAAATTAGGTTTTATAGCATCCTTTAATAAAACACAAACAGCACCTACTACTTTTAATTCTCTTGCATAAATAGCTTTTCCATGTATATTATAACCAACTAAAATATTGCCAACTCTTCTCTTCAAATCATCCATATCTTTACTTAAACATAGAATACTCATCATTTCACTAGCAGCAGTTATTTGAAAGTGTTCTTCTCTATCACCTAAAAAAACATTTCTTAAAGCCCTATCGTTTAAATCAAGACATCTCTTCCAAACAATACGATTGAAATCAAATTGTAATAAATTACCAAAATGAATATGATTATCAATAGCAGCACTTATTAAATTATTAGCACTAGTAATAGCATGAAAATCACCAGTAAAATGCAAATTAATATCTTCCATAGGAATAACTTGAGAATATCCACCACCAGTAGCGCCTCCCTTTATTCCAAAAACAGGACCTAAAGAAGGTTCTCTCAAAACAGCAATAGATTTTTTTCCCAATTGACACAACCCATCATGAAGTCCAATTGATACAGTAGTTTTTCCTTCCCCATAAGGAGTAGGATTAATAGCTGTAACCAAAATTAATTTTCCATGTCTTTTTTTATCAATTTTGCTAAAATCAATTTTAGCCTTATCATGACCATACATCTCTATATAATCAGAAACACCAATAGAACTCGCAACCTCATGAATATTCTTAGAACTTACACTACGAGCAATCTCAATATCAGTCATTTAAATCATCTCCCAAATTAGATTCATATTGATATAAACTATCAATCGCCTTCGCATTCAATGTCAAATCAGCCCTAATACCCTTTTGATAAGCATAATAACCAGCTGCTCCAATCATAGCAGCATTATCTGTACATAATCTAAGTTCTGGAACACATAATTCAATACCTAATTCTAAAGCCAATTCATCAAGCCTTTTCCTAAGCTCACTATTAGCAGCAACACCACCAGCTAACACCAAATAATGAACACCATATTCCAAAACAGCTTTCTTTGTTTTCTTTAAAAGAACATGTAATACTCTATTTTGAAAAGAAGTACATACATCCTGAACACGAATATCATTTCCTCTTTGTTTTTCATTATGAACTAAATTAACAACTGCACTTTTAATTCCACTAAAACTAAATTGAAAACTATTATCATCCAAAGGATAAGGCAATTCATAAGTATCCTTACCTTCTTTAGCCATTTTATCAATAAGAGGTCCACCAGGATAATCAAGTCCTAATATCTTAGCAACCTTATCATATGCCTCTCCTAAAGCATCATCTAAAGTAGAACCAATTCTAGTAAAAGAATAATCTTCATTCATATACACCAAATCAGTATGTCCACCACTAACAACTAAAGCAATCAATGGAAACTGTAATCTTTTTTTAAAATTATTAGCATAAATATGCCCAGCAATATGATGAACAGGAACAAGAGGTTTCCCCGTTATCAAAGCAATAGTCTTTGCGCACTCTACTCCAACAAGCAAAGACCCTATTAAACCAGGACCATAAGTAACCGCAATAAAATCAATATTATCAATAGACATATTAGACTTTTCCAATAACTCATCCAAAACAATAGTAATACACTCTACATGACTCCTACTAGCAACCTCAGGAACAACACCACCAAATTTTTTATGAATATCAATTTGAGTAACTACAACAGTTTCAATCTCATCTATACCATTTTTAACAATACTCATACTAGTCTCATCACAACTAGATTCAATTGCCAAACAATAAACATCTTTCACTTACATCACCTGTTTCTCCATTAAGATACCATCTTCATCCCCATAATAATTCTTTCTTAAAGCAACCTCACGAAATCCAAATTCTTTATATAAATTTCTTGCAATTTCATTACTATTCCTAACCTCTAAAGTAATATTAACCACACGAAAAGAAATCGCAACAGAAACCAAATAACTAAGAAGTTTTCTACCAATTCCTTGTCTTCTATATGTTAAAGAAACAAAAAATTGATCAATCTCTATCCTATCAATAATAAAAGAATAATCCAAATAACCAACCATTTGATTATCTTTATAAAACTCTATTCTCCTAGCATAAGGATTAGAAGAATCCATAATAATTTTCTCTTTAATCATGACGACTCTCTAACACTTGAGGTAATTTTAAATATTTAGGATTCAATAAATGACACAATAATCCCTCATTTTCATAATAATAAGAAATAATAGAAGAATAATCCAAATCCATTCTGCGATAAGAAATATCATCAATAAAACCATCCTCATCACTAACAATGACAGGGTGATATTTTTGAATAAAAGAAAGTAACTTTTCTCCCTTCATAAATTGTTCCTCTATCACATCATCATTATTTTTATCATATAGACCAACATAATAATTACCATGATGCGCATCAATAAGAGAAATACAATAGTCATGTTGAAAAGATAAACTTCTCATTTTTAAAGAAGAAACTTCAATAACAGGAATATTTTGAAGATAAGAAAAAACTTTAGCAATCGTAACTCCTATTCTAAGCCCTGTAAAAGAACCTGGACCAGTTACAACAAATATTTTTTCTATATCATTAGGTTTCATATTACTATCAATAAGAACTTTATGAATATCATTTACCGTATATTTAGAGTGTCCTCCCTTAGTTTCTTCACAAATATAAGATAAAAGCTGAAAGTCCTTAAAAAGAGCAATAGATACATCCTTAGACGATGTATCTATAAACAAAGATATCATAATGCATCCTCACATACCCTAACATATTTTTCACCATGAGGTTCAATTAACATAATTCTTGTATTCTCACCCGTAATTTTAAAAGTAATATCTAATCTCTCCTCAGGCAAAGTATCTTGTATCATTTCAGCCCATTCAATAATAGTAACTCCACCTTTATCAAAATACTCTTCTAATCCTAAATTATCAATTTTACCATCCGTACGATATACATCCATATGATATAAAGGTAACTCTCCAACATATTCTTTTATAATATTAAAAGTGGGAGAAGTAATATCAGAAATTGCCATTGCACTAGCAAAACCTTTTGTAAAAACCGTTTTACCACTTCCCAAATCACCATTCAAACAAATAACCATATTAGGAAACTTTTCTGATTCAATATTTTGAGCTATCTCAATTGTCTCATCATCGCTATGCGTTGTAATTTTATATGTATTATCCATATTCTTCACCTTTCTTTTTCCCTAAATTTATTATACAATATATCAAAAAGAATTATCAACACTTTTCCAACACTTTTAAAAAAAATTATAAAAAATAAAATTTTATGTTCATTTTTTTTAAAAGTATGTTACAATGAATTTAGCGATGAAAAAAAAGAATTAAGGAGCATGTATATGGCTGAAAATGTATGTAATGGTAATCATAAATATGGATTATGGGAGAATAATTCTAGAACTTGTTTCATTTGTGGATATAAAGAAACACTCCCAATAAACGAAACAATAAAAAATGAAATGAAGAAGCAAGAAAATGCAACAGATTTTTTAAAGAAATTCCTTTCAATTGAAGATAATCATATTGAAGCCATTAAAGGAATTCAAATTATTTTAGAAAAACATTTAAACTATCTTTCTACCGATTCCCTATCTCAATTTCAAGACAAAGTGAAACAAATAGGTATTGCAAATAATCTACATGAAGTAAGTATCGGTTGTATATTACTTTATGTTGAAAAATTAAAAAAACATGAAACTATTACAGAATTTGTTAGTAATGCATTTGACCAATTTATAACAATATTTAATGAAGAAATAAATGATATGATATCATCTTATTACGAAGAAAAAAAAGCTACGCTATCGTAGCTTTTTTTATAAAGTAATATTTCCCATCTTAATTAATTCAACAACAGCTTGTGCCCTACCTTTAACACCTAATTTTTGCATAGCATTAGAGATATGATTCCTCACAGTTTTTTCACTAATATTTAATAAACTACCAATTTCTTTTGTTGTTCTATTCTGTACAAGCAATGAGAATACTTCATCTTCACGCTTAGTCAATATTTTTTTATTCATAAATCCTCACTTCCAAAGGGATGGATACAAATTCATTATTATTGTATGTAAATTAACCCTTTTGGTGAGTACTTTTATGATTCAAATTGAACAGAAATATACATTTTATTATCAAATTGCTCTTGTACCAACCTCATAATCTGATTAGCAAGACTCTTAGAATTCTCACAACCATCTACAACAACCTTAACAGATTGATTCTCTACTTTAGCAAAAGTATCACAAGAAAAAGACTCCTTTACTTTTTTTTCAATAGACTCCTCTAAACCACTATTAGTATTAATCGTTTTAATTTGCTCATAAATACTATTTTTTTCATCAGTAGTTGCATTACTATCAGTAAGTTTTTTTTGCAATTCTGCTAAAGTATCATTAACTTTAGAATCATCTTCAACTTTTAAAGCTGCAATTGCACTCATTTCTTCAACAGAAACATCTTTATCAGTAAGAGAAACATCTTGTTTTGAAGAAGTAGTAGCAGAAAGAAGATCATCAGGCATAGTAACATAATAAATACTAAGTACAATTACCAAACTAAACAAAGTCAAAAACCACAAATTTTTCTTATTCATATATAATCCCCTTTTCTTTCAATTAAATATATGAATAATTTATAATTATATTCTAATAAATTCCTAATAACTTTTGAATAATCTCATCTGATAAAGAATCTACCTCCCAAATATCTTTCTCATTTTTAGTAACAGAAAAAATTATAGTATAAGTAACCTTATCTTTAACATGCTTTAATTCTTCAATGATCTTTTTATGAATATCTTCATCTCTTTGACTAGTATAATTTCCCACTATACTTTTATAATCCATTACCTCAATCTCTACTGTAACTTCAGCATGATTACCATCAATTTCCTCATCTTTAACTTCATACGACATATTACGATATTGTTTTTTCACTATATCCTTATACGCATCAACATATTGACCATCATATTGACCAATAAACATATCATACCCATTAGTAAAATCTAAACTTAATCCCTGATACTTACCAAGTAATTCTTCAACCTTAGCAGTAGGAGTATTATTTAACTGACACCCAAAAAGAAACAACAACAAAATAATAAATATAATTTTTTTAAAATTCATCTAAATCACCACTATTAATATGATAATTTTAAAAAAAATTATACAAAAAAACAAAAAGAATTATTCCAAAGAATTATCTTTTTGTTTAGTATTATCATTATTTAAATATTCCTCAGAAACAGAAGAATCTATATCATTTAAAACATCATTAGTAACCTCATCATCACTAATAACATCCCAAGGATCTTCATCTTCTTCTACAGCAACCTTAACTTTAGTATCACCAACTATTTCAACACCTAATTCTTTTTCAATATCTACAGTAATAGCCTTACCAGAAGCACTAGCATTAACACAATTAGGTTGCTTTAAACTCCTAACAATAATATCCTTAACAGAAGAATCAGAATCATCTCTTTGTCTAATCATCAAAGCCTCACTATAAGTAATTTTTTTAGTAATAACAGTTGTTTTCGTATCTTTACTATAGGAATACCATATATTAACATCAAAACTACCATCCACAACAATCTTTCCACCAACTTCTGAACCTTTAAACTTATGATTAATTACCCAACATCCAAGAACAGTAGTAGGAATATTCTCTGTATCAATAGTATAAGTATTTTTATAATATTTTTTACCCTTACCTATAACAGCCTTTGTAACAATTTCTTTATATATAGACAAAATATCACCCCTCTAATGTAATGTATGAAATAACACAAAAAAAAGTACTAGTTATTAAACTAATACTTCTCATTCTTTTTCTTTGCTCTTATCAAAGACAAATCAAGATTATCTGTATAACCTGACGTTACACCATGATATTTTGTACGCTCAGATTTCTTATTTGCATTACTAATATTATAATGATTTAATATCCTCTCCTGATTTTGATATTCCCTCATAAATTTTTTATCTTTCACACTTTGAATATATTTCTTAATTTGTGTAGTACTATAACATGTACCAATAAAACTTGTTACAAATCCTAAAGAATTAACCATAGCAAGACTACCATTAGTAAATACAGTTCCTAACATAGTAGCAAACAGGATAGAAAAACTAGAAGAACTTATAGCTAAAACTTTCAATTTAGAAACTTTATCAGAAGAAAACCTCGCTGATTGATATCTATCTCCAGTATTTAACAAAAAATCTTTTAAATCAGATATATAATTGTCTTCTATCTTTTTTAAATACTTTTTAGGTACAGGAAAGACTTTACCAAGTTCTCCATTATCCCCATATCTAGTAACATAACAAACATGACTATCAGCAGGTAAAGTTACACTAGCTATTGTATTAGTTTTTCCATAATACGGTAAAGAATACAAAACAGAATTATTATCTAAATCATCATTTTTAATCTTCTTTTTAGAGTTCATAACACTTACCCCCTTTAGCAGATAAATATTATAACATAAATTAAAAAATAATGCAACTGCTAATATAATTATTCACTTCGCAAGGCTTCAACCGGATCTTTTTTGGAAGCAGCTCTTGCAGGTATCAATCCCCCAATTAAAGTTAGAATAATAGCAAGTATAACCAAAACAAAAGCATTATCAATATTTAAACGAGCAGATAAAGGTATATTACCAATAAAATGATGTAATATTTTATTAATAATAGGAATCAAAGAATAAGATATTCCAATACCAAATAAACCAGATAATAAACCAATAATAAATGTTTCTGCATTAAAGATAGAAGAAATATTTCTCTTAGATGCACCAATAGCACGAAGAATACCAATTTCTTTTGTTCTCTCATAAACAGAAATATAAGTAATAACACCAATCATAATACTAGATACTACTAAAGAAATAGAAACAAAAGCAATTAATACATAACTAACAGCATTAACAATTGTTTTAACAGAAGACATAAGTATCCCAGTAGTATCAGAATAATTAATCTCTTTCTCTTTACTTACCTTATCATTATATTGATCTAAAAAAGTTAAAAATCTCTCCTTACCATCAAAACTTCTAAAATAAAATGATAGATATGTAGGATCATCCAAATCCTGATATCCCAAAGAAATTAAATTAGTCTTTTGTGTCGTTTCAGTAGGATTCATCATAGCATTAACAACCCTAGCCAATTCATCTTCAGAAAAATTTAGCGTAAAAGCAGAAATAATTTTTTCTTGATCCACATGAAAAGCCGTAGCAAAATGATGAGACATATTAGAAACCAATTCTGAAACATATTGTAATACTTCCTTTTTAACTTTAGCCTCTGTCATACCAGAAGCCATTTTTTCACCAATTTCTTGAATAGGAGCACTATCCATATATTGTTGAATAACCATATTTCTAATATCATTAACCATTAAAGCAGAAGGATTATCTTGATTCATCTCATAAGTAGGATTTAACGTTTTCATATAAGTGTTATAACCACTAATATAAGTTTGCAATAAACTCTTTAGTAAACCACTATAAGTAACTTTAAAAGTATCAGCAGGAACAATATATTGACTTTCCATATCAGAAAACATTCCTCTATTTTGTTCCAAATAATTATCTACCAAAGAAGATACATTATTCATATATAATTCATCACTAATACTATCAAACAAACCATTAATTAGTGTTTTTAAATTATTACTAAACAATTCCTTAGCAGGATTTATATCTATTGTAATAGAATTATTAATATCATTCATATATTTCTTAGTCTCATTTTCAATAGTTTTTTGATCAATATTAATTTGAAAAGCACTTTGCAATTTTTCATTATCAACCTTAACTAAATCTGAAAAACTGAAATCATAATTACTCTTTTTACTATCAAAACGATTACCAGAAAAAACATCCGTTTCACTATCACTAAGTTGTTTTTTTACAATATCAGTATCCTTAGATTGATCAATAATATACTGAATCAAATCAGAAGTATAATTAACACCAGGATTTAAAGAAGAAGAAGTTACTCCCTCTTTAGTAGTAACAACACCAACTATTTTTAAAGAAACAGCTTTTTCATATAAATCATTCATATAAGTATCATTACCACTCATATCCTCATATACATCATATTTAGTATTATATTGATAAATATCCGTAGGCATAATTAACCTCAAATCAATATTTAATAAATCATCATAAGATAAAGTCAAAGATTCATGTTGTACATCAACACTCTCACCACTCATAATCTTCGTAACCATATCAGTAAGTTCAGAAGTATCCCTAAGTCCTAAAGAATAAACTAACAAATCAGAAATACTATTCGCTTCACTTAAAACAATAACCATCTCGTTATATTGATTAGGCCAATGTCCAGCTAATACCTCATAATCATCTTCTATCTCACTCCTATCATCAACCATTTGTGAAAATATAGAAGCCATACTAGAATAACTACCCATTAAACTATTAGACCCCATCATACTACTAAATAAATTACTTGGATTCACTTTAACTAACTTATCAGTAGCATCAATAGTATAAATATTAGGATCAACACTATAATAATAACCTATATTAGATATATCATCTCTAATCTCATCATAATTCTTTTCAATATATTTCTTAAAACTCTTTAAATCATTAGTACTAATATTAGATAACATCGAAGTAATATATTGCTGTTCATGCACTTTACCAGTACCATCATTATCACCATTTCCCTCTCTCATAGACAATAATGTACTAGTAATATCAACTTGTTCCTGCATAATATTCAAAGGATATGACGTTAAAGTTTCTTCCTGAATAGAATCAACATAATTCTGAAAACCAGTAGATACAGCTAAAATCAAAGCAATACCAATAATACCAATAGAACCAGCTACCGATATTAATAACGTTCTCCATTTCTTAGTCATTAAATTGTTAAAAGATAAACTCAAAGCAGTCAAAAAAGACATATTAGTCTTCTTATTTTTGTGATCAGCAACATTTTTTTCCTCTTTCGTATTAATACTACCATCATAAGGATCAGAATCAGAAATAATTTTACCATCTTTAATATTAATAATTCTAGTAGAATATTTTTCTGCAAGTTCAGGATTATGTGTCACCATAATAACTAGTCTATTCTTAGAAATTTTTTTTAAAATTTTCATAATTTGAACACTAGTATCAGAATCCAATGCTCCCGTAGGCTCATCAGCCAAAATAATTTCAGGATTATTAACCAAAGCTCTTGCAATAGCCACTCTCTGCATTTGACCACCCGATAATTGATTAGGTCTCTTATTCATATGTTCCTTTAATCCAACATCATCAAGAGCCTTAATAGCCCTCTCTCTTCTCTCTGACTTACTAATACCAGATAAAGTCAAAGCCAATTCAACATTTCTCAAAATAGATTGATGACTAATTAAATTATAACTTTGAAAAACAAAACCCACGCGGTGATTTCGATAGCTATCCCAATCTCTATCTTTAAAATTCTTAGTACTAACCTCATTAATAATCAAATCACCAGTAGTATATTGATCAAGTCCTCCAATAATATTCAAAAAAGTAGTTTTACCAGATCCACTAGGTCCCAATATACTAGCAAACTCACTCTCTCTAAAATTAACACTAACCTTATCTAAAGCTTTCTGCTCAAAGCCTTCTGTTCGATATATTTTAGTAATCTTCTTAATCTCTAGCATAAAAACACCTACCTTTTTCAAACACACCATTATATTATATGACCAACAAATAAATAAAATTATTCGAAATAAATAATACTATTCGTAATTATACCATAAAAACATTTATCCTAACAACAATTATTAAATAACCTACATAAAAAAAACGAACTTTAAAAAAGTTCGACAAAGTACACATATGGTGGAGCCGGGGAGATTCGAACTCCCGTCCAAAAATAATCTCTCTAAAACTTCTACAAGCTTAGTTAATTACTAAAAATTCGCAAATATCTAAGTGAATTAACAAACAAAAATATTTACTATCCTAAATAATTCATTATATCTCCTAGGAAAAAGATATAATATAGTCTGCTATAATGAGTCCTAATACTTTCTCACAGACAAAGAAAGAATAGAACCTACTGATAATTATTAATTAAATTACGCAAAAGCGTATCCAGTAGAATAATTATAGTCGTTTCCAGCTATATTTAA
>AUXO010382289.1_pt1 | contig 10636 bp, 11 predicted proteins | sample 768731 | NCBI WGS metagenome assembly AUXO01 (sample SAMN02715735, study PRJNA202380) | gut metagenome | biome: sheep rumen | host: Ovis aries | place: New Zealand: Palmerston North
TAAAATTTGCTTCTCATATATTCCCCCTCGCATTAGTTGGATTTTGAATTGATGGCAATCATTGTCCCGTTATAAAAAGAATGGATGCACGAAAGAAGTTGCCCCCCGCAAATGGGGCATTTCTCGCAATCACAGAAAACATGATGATAAAATCCCGTCCTTGCGTTGCAGTCCCAACATCTCGCGTCTTTCTCCCCTTCGAATCTGTCCCCTTTGTCTCCACATTTGATCCTTGGATATTTCTTGCCTTTATACACAATGTGTGTAACAGAGCATCCGTCTGCTTTAAGCATATCTTTTCCGCAAAATTCACATACTGCCATGATTAACCTTCTTTCTCACCGTGTCGCCGTTATGCCAGCGGAACGATATTATTTCAAAACCTGAAAACTACCATCGGGATTTTCTACAATCACGCCATATTCAGCGACATTCAACTTACTCATATAGTCCATCATCCACGAACCTATAATTTCACAGTCCGATTTCCTGTATGCTTTTATTTTTGAATCCCAATACACGCCAGTATCATATTTTTTTGCTTACATGGATATTGTCCGAATCCTTCCTTTATTCCTCGTCATCCTGTGCCAAAGACATGATAAGGTCTTTGAGTTCCCGAATATCATCTTTATAGAGCCGATCCCAATATTTAAGTGAAACTGTTTCGGGTCTTTTGTCGTCCAACTCTAACGGCATATTGTCGCTTATGTCGTGTGCTTCGTAACCATAAGCCCATAACATATTATATTCCGCAATCAAACCAAAAACGAAATCAAAGAGGTGGTCGCCTATAGAATAAATACGCAAACTGAAATCGGATTGATTGATGTGAAAAAACAAATCATTAGGAAAATGAGAATATTCGTATAAATCACTTTTGGGATTAAAAACCTCTTCTATATATTCCTTGTCATCTTCAATACCGATTTCTTTGATTTCATCAAAAAGCCTTTTCTTAAACTCTTCATAAGAAGGGATAATCAGATTCTTATAAACGCAATCCCTGATTTCCTCATCGGTTGCGTCAGGGTTTGTAATCCCATGAAGACGCATAGCTTTTTCTCGTTCCTGCTGCATTTCCTCTTTACTAAACATAGAACCTTCTTCCTCACCGTCACGCCGATATGCCAGCAAATAATTAACTGCTCATTCTCTTACGCATCTGCATTAAAGCATCTCTTCCTGAAACTCTTGTTTTCGGCTTCTCCTGAACCGTGGGTTTCGTCATGGTCATTGACAAATCGAGTTTTGGGAGAACATGTTGTTTCCGTGCGTTCAGGTTCCTTTGTCTTTCATCCTGTGCGGATTTTGCCAACTTGCCAAACTGTTCAATTCTGCCAAACGGGAAAGTCAACCCCGACATTGCAACAAGTGTTGCCCCCTTGCCGTATCCTTCGAAAATATTGAAGGGCTTTCCAACTTCTGCGATTAACGAATCCTTTGTAATGGATCTCTTGCCCCCGTGGATTATGCCGAACTTTCCCACGACATTATCTCGTTCAATGGGAGCGAAAACCGTATTGTGCAGAAGGTCGTCAACTATCTTATACTGTCGTTCGGACTGACTAATGACCATCGCCCCCGATTCCGACAAGAGTTCTAAACGTTCGGATTCGTCAAAGTTGTTGTTCTCGCTCCAAGCGTCATTCGTGAGAAATGCGTTTAACACTTTGGCAAATGTGCGGTTAATCTGTTTCAAGTTGTCGCAACTGTTGTTGTCAATAAAAAACGTTGCTCCAATCTCGCACATTTCAGAAAGTTCCGCCCCGACTTGATATGCATTCCAAAGTTTATTCGTATCTTCTCCCACGTTTGGCAAGACCGGACACATGCAAATCGTCTTCGCTCCATCGTAGGAATCAATGATGTACTGCGCTACGACAGAAGACAGACCGGATCCTGTTGAGCCACCAGAAGCGTAAACAACGAAGATGATACTTTGCGGAATGTCCTCTAATGCGTCCGTGAATGCTACATTCTCGCACAAGCATTGCATTGCTCTTTCCCTGTGTCCGCCGAACCCGTCATAACCTTCAAGTTTATAGATGCCCTTCTGGTTGCCTAATACTTTAAGATCCTGTTCAGAGCCGTTAGCGAATATACATGTATAACCCATATCCGCAAACAGGTTAGTGATTTTACATCCACAATTCCCTAAACCGATAAAGAGAGTCTTTTCTTTCAGGTTCATTTTCTGCGCTCCCTTCTTTAGATTTCCGCTATGACGCACACAAGACCGGATTCAAGACTATCCCTGTATTCGGCTGCCTCTTCCAAAGTGGAAAAATGCTTTTCGGTGACAATGACACTTTCGAATGCGTCAATTTTCAGGACTATGCATGTATAGAAACTATTCGTACTCATTATTGAACTTTCCTTTCTGCGACTTCTAACAGTTCCTTTCCTTTGCCAGAAATACAAAATGTATCGGCATGGTCTGACAGTATCCCCTTGACGACATAACCATCAGCAAGAAGCCGTTTCATCCGTCTGTAAACTGTCATTCGGGTTTTCGTGCATCCTGTCGCCGTGATATTTTCCATAATCTCCGTTATGGTCAACCCGTAACCTTTTGAATCTGCGTTATTACTCGCAAGCGTTACGAGCAATAACAAGTCAGTCCTATTGGCGTTCATGTTTGTTGTCTATTCCTTCCTCTAAGTTCCTGTGTTAATTTCGTTCTGGTAATGTGTCTCCAATGTCGTTGGTGCATTGTAAAGAGCGGTTATTAGATAACTTCGTTTGTTCCGAATATCCGTTGTATTGCCCTTGATTGCATTTATTACATATAGAACGTGGTAATGATCCAGAAGACGGAACCGTTCTTTAACTTCTTTAGCGGTTCTCTGTATTCCTGAAACCCTTATTTCCGCTTCGTCCTGCATGTTATAAACATCGGTAATTAAGAGAGCAATTTCTTTCGCTTGGTTCGTATCCCAAAATCCAAATTCGGAAATCGCTATTTGCTCCATCACATCATTCACCGATATGATTCGATAGATATTATTCTCATTAGTATTACTCTTATCAGTATTATAAGTTTCCCCGTTTTCGGTATGCTCCCTAACCGATATACCCCGTAACCCGTTATCCCCCTTTTGGGGTATCGGGTTGTTATAGCCGTTGCCCCCTTTTGGGGTCATGGCTTGTTTTTTGTCGAGAAGTTCATATTCATAGAAGAATTTCTTTGTTTCTGGTTCCTGCATTCGGTATTGCAGAAGATAACCAGAATCTTTTAATTCATTCCATGCGGTATTGAAAGCCTTCTTTCCTTCACGGCATTTCGATTTCAGAAAGCCTTTGTACAGTGTGAAACCGTCAAGAGTTATATAACTCTGTATCAGCGAATATAACCCTTTAGCTTTTAGGCTAATGGTATCGTCCCTGATAACCTCATTGCTTACGATGGAGAAGTTCACACGTTTTTTCCGAAAACGTCCATTTTCGTTTTCTTTCGTCATGACTTCACCTTTGCAAGAGTAGACGTTTAACCGCTGCTTTCGGGAAAATCTGCGTGTGTCCCCTTGCTCTAAATGAAGTTGTCTTGTTGTGGGTTTTCATTTTTGGCTATTCTCCTTTCCGCGATAACGTTAATGTTATTAAGTTATCACAAAATAACACACTTACCGTGCACACCATCACTATATCACTATATAGTTTATCTTGTCAACACAAAATAACGCTAAATAACCTCAAAGATATATCATGATAACATTTACAACACTATATCGTTATTTTGAAATGTTAGCCAAATATCAACACTCTATTTTGTGTTTTCGCTCCAAAAATGTTATAATCTTCAAAAGATCCAGTGAAAGAGGTTTAGAACATGGAAAGATATGATTCACGAGAAGTATTGAAAAGTTTCCTGAAAGAGCGCAATGAAACGCTTGCACATGTCGTGGAGTTGATGAATAGCAATCATCCAGACAAAACGACATCTGCACAGAACATCACAAATAAACTTATGCGGAACACGATTAGATTTTCTGAAATTATGGAAATCGCAGATACTTTAGGCTATGAAGTGTGCTTTAGAGAAAAAGTAGCCAAAACCAAACAAGGATATATAGAAGAAGCGGAACATGCGGAACAAACAAGTAACGAGTTCGAACGTGAGCATGAAGCTAACAAATCAGGAATCACGGACATTCTGAATCGGGTTAATGTTCCCTTCATCGTCACGAAGACTAAGTATTTTACGGATGTGGTTGTTGTTGGCTTAAAATGCAAAGAAGCGATAGACGAATACAATTCGCTGTCAACTAGCAAGAATTATGTATATGAGCAAAGGGGACTTGTCGCAGAACTTATATTGTTCTCAACGCTCGAAAACAAATTTGACGTTGTTATATATCCTTCTGGCAATGACCATTTTATTAGATATTTTCCCGAATAAATTTCGTAAAAATTTTTAGTGATTTTAGACGCTACATGTTTTATAATCTATCTGCACGCTTTCGAAAGAAAGTCGTGCGTCTTGTTGTGGTGACAGGGAGTTTTTGCGCTCCCTGTCATTTCTTTTTTTTCGGAATACATCGCAAACGGTTATATCAAATGAACGAAGTAATCTTTACGGTTTGTTTGTCGGTTAAGTTATAATCTGGAACAGATACAACAAGGTCAAATGTTTTACCAACAAGCGAATAATTGTTGTCCGGAACCTCAACCGTTATTAGTCCGGTTGACTGATTTGTTGAAACTGTCAACTTATTACTGAATGAACTTTCAACGGTTGCAGTAAAAGCAATGTCGTGCACAGTTTCCCCGTTGCGTTGAATGGTCGCTGTGCATTCGCTGTCAAAGCCTAAATAGGCTTCGCCCATCTTCGTTACTGCCAGTGTAACGACTTCCTGAACCTCTTCTTCAATAGTTGATTCCGTGGTCATCTCGCTAACTCCGTATGCTTCACAGTTTATAATGATATAGAAGGATCCTGCGCCAACAATGGAAATAACGCCGTTATCATCCACGGTCGCAACGGATGTATCCGAACTTGTATAGGTTAATGCAACGCCATCAGTGATATTTCCATTAATCGTGGCGTGTGCGTCAAGTTCTATCGTATCTCCAACTGAATAGCCACTTGCATTAATATCATTGAAGATAATTCCATGCTCGAAAGTAATATCCGTGTCGGCTGTGACTTCAATATTTAATGTCACTATTCCGTTGACAACGAAGATGTTTGTAATCTGCCATGTCCGCCCCCATGCATTAAATCTATCATTGATTTCGAGTTGTCGGGACTCCGAACAATCTTCTGTAATGATTTCCGCTTTGCCATCAATAATGGAAATCATATTGTTGCCAACAGGAAAAGCACTTTCCGCACCTGCTCCGTAAAACGGTAAGTCCATTACATTTGCATTTTCTGTTGAAATCGTACCGTTACACTCGACAACAGCGGATTTCCGATAAACGGAGTTTTCCACTGTCTCACAGTTAAGACAAATATAGTCTTTGCCGTTGATTGAAACAATGGATCCTGCATGAATGGGACTGCCAAACGGATAAAACATCGTCATTGTACTTCGCTGGTTCAAACCATCGGACAATCTTCTAAAGAAGCAGTTGAACGTCAACCCGGATGAATAAGCCGTTGCGGTTAACCCTTCTCTTTGCATTGTATCGTCAAAGACGTTTTTCAAAGTATCTCGCATGTCCAATACCTCATGAATTATAGAAGAAATAACCTGTCACAGAATCAGAACCATCTTGTTTTTCAAGGTCTTCTAATTTATCAATGTCCGCCCTCAATGATTTAAGACGCTTTTCAAGATATTGTTCGGCAGCAGAAGTTGTAACAAACTCTGTTTCGATTCGTCTAAAGTTGTCAATATCATTAGCCAAACATTGAAGTATATCATATACAGTTTGAAGCATTTCTTTTTTGTCGTTGGAAACTTCGTAGTTTTCGTATGGGTCTAGTCCGTTCTCTTCCAAGAATTGCTCATAATCGGCTTGTTCAAAGTAGGGCTTCTTATTAAGATACAGTTGCAATCTATCTATATTTTGCATGTTGTTCTCCTATGCTTATGCTCTTACGTCAAGTTCTTTCAGAATGTCATTCAGGATCAAGTCTTGTTTGCGTTGAATTTCGGACTTAATCAATGAATAGGATGCATAGACGCAAGAGAGCATTTTCTTTTTGTCGGTGTACTTGTCGTATTCTGTGTAGGGGTTCAAACCTCTGTCTCGCAAAATAGTAATAAGTTCTTCGTCAGAAATATTATAATTAATCAAAAATAATCTAAGTCTATCCAAATTGTTCATGTGTTAATCTCCTCTATTGCCAAAGCACTAGCGCAGTTGGCTTTATATGTGATTTTCCGCTTCAAATAAGGAACAAAAACTAATCAGTTCTTTATCTTTGTTCAGGAAATTGGAAACTATAGATTCATGGTTTTAGTAGGGGTGAAAATTTTGGTGGTGGAAAAAAAGTGGTTTTCGATGGTTCATATTTCTGAAAATGGGGGTAATGGTGAATTATTTGTGTATCATGCACATTTATTCGCATATTATTCAAGCTATAATTATGCATGTTGCACAATGGAATCCATCGAGCAGGTCACAAGACCATGATTTCATAGTCCCCCGACATGTAATATTGCACAACGGTTTTAACCGCTCTATTCGCCCTTGTAAGACGTTTTACAGAGAACCGCACAGTTCCATGAAAACGACCCCGAAACGCTACAGAGCCACACAGAGCCGTTATACGGCATGTCCATATTCATTAGTTTATGCAAGTTTTCTTCCTGATTCCTGTACAGAATCGAAGCATGAACAGACCGGAAAACCCTTGTATCTATTGAGATTCCAAAGCCAAAACCACAATACTAACAACGGCATTCCAGAACCAGAACAACCGCTTACAATCCCCTGTATCGCTTCTATATTCCCATATACTCGATACTGCACAGCAAGCCGTTAGAAGCCGTACAGCGAAGCACAGAGCCTAATAACGGTATGTCCTGCGTGTTCCCCGTTCCTGTATCTTTTCGTTGTTTCCGTCTTCCTGTTTCCTTCTTTCATTTTCCCTGAATCATCTATTGGATATATCATCCATGTTGTTCATTGGCTGTATACTAGCCAACGAGAAGAAACTCTATATATGTCTATATCTAAGTCCTTTGTTCTCGCATGTCTTCATGTCACGAACCCTAACCATCCGCACGACTCATTCACATACTGCATGATACATCGGCAATTCCCTTGTATGTTCTAGCTACATCCGCATGACTCGCACAGTATCACCAGATGATTACAAACTCGTACCATCTGCACGCTATCCCCACGGCACAGAACCGTTAGAAGACTACGACAGTATTGATTAGTCGCTTCAAGATCCTGTCGCACCGCATCATGCAGCCGAATCTTTTTCGGTTGTATCGCAACGGTTTAGGCATGTACAAACATCAAACAAATGTACTAACTCTGTTCTTCTGCAAAAAACAGAATTGAAAACGAGTGAAACGACAGCCAAAACGACCACGGTTAAGGGTCGCATTGTGGCGTTGTTCTGGATCATCCGGCAGTGAATCGGCATGTGTTCAGGTCGCATTGTGTCGGCTTGATAGTCTATGATTCCCAACAGAATAGAATCACGCATTGAATCCGCTTGTGTGTGAGTTAGTAGAATAGAAGTATATCGGCTTGCTATCTTCGTGCATGACTTGATTGTTTGTGTTGGCTTTCCTGATTCCTTCAATAGTCCAGATGCTTAACCATCGTGCGACCTATGGCGACATAGATTAGTCTTTGACATTGCCACTATACATAGAAGCCATGACTTGCACTCGCATGTGTATGAGTCCTTGCGTTGATACTCAATGTAGATTTGTCTATGACCTGTCATAGTCCACGGATACCGGATAAGCTACACAAACATAGACCTGTACTGTTTTAGTCACGCCAACATGACAATAGACCAGCGCAAGCGTCACAGGATCCTTTTCTATTGGCTTTATCGGTATCCTGTAACTGTGTCGCTATCGTCCGGATTATTAACGGTATTCCGCAACCGTCATTTTTTACCCACAAAAAACCTATTGTGAAACTGCACAATCATGCATATTCTGTATTTTTTTATGCATAAACGACCCCGTATAAATGTATCCTGAATAGTCTAATCTTTGCTTACAGAGGACTTTTCAAAATGTCTTTGTGCAAAATTCATAGTTAACTATTCGCTAAATATCTCTTTCACGAAGTCAATACTATACATTTCAATGTGTTTGTACAATGTAGAGCGACTATGTAAATTATCACAATTGCGTTTATTTGTTGGCATGTCGTGCGGAATATGGGAGTAATACGGCATGTTCTACGCTTCAAATATCTTTCGCAGATGCTCGTCTATCTGGTTTCAAGTCGCCAACACAACGAAGACTCATAGCTTCACGATGTAATCATCCGCATAACTGGCAGTATAGCGGATACTCGCAGAACAAACCGTTGCATGTCTCCAACTGTTAGGGGATAAACGGATGAAGCGTTGATATAGAAGAATTGCTTTGTGTTTTGGCTATGTATCGTGGGACTATATGCCGTTATCATCCCCCACATACAGAGCATAGTTGTAGGACTTCTAATAAAATCTGGTACTGCATAGCTATTTTTATTTCACGGTTCGGCTGCCTGAACCATCTAATACAGGTATCCGGTCGCTATAAAATGGGGATTCACTGCATATAGTTCCAGATGATAGCGCAATAAAACGGAACTGTTCCGCATTATATCCCCACAATTCCCGATATAAAACAGGATCTTTTCCCCTGAATAGTACGGTATCCGCTCCATTTAGAGTGCGAAACACGCTATTAGCTTGAATGATTCGGGGACTTGCGCAGTATCCCCACGATAAAATCAATGTTTTATTTGCTATGCATATTATGCATTTCTATACATGTATTTGTGTATATTATGCAATCTGCCAACAATGGGGGCATATCCCCCGACAGGTCAATTCTTGTTAGGTTTTGCTAACCATCGAAAAGCATGGGCATGTTGCACAATGGCGGAACAAGGGGCGAGTAACGTAATTTCCGCACTTTCCGTGCTCAAAATCGTAAAACAGTATAGTCATTATGCACAATTTTATAGGTATGTTTTTGTGTATATTGCACAATGATTTGACGAAAATTGACTGGAACAGTCAAAATCTATAGATAATCCCCTCATTTTCGCCCACAAACTGTAAACAACATCTATATAAAACACAACATCTAGCACACATCTATCACAGAAAACGCTATATATAGCATATTTCCAGAGCGTAGCGACCGCAAATTTTTAAAATTTTCATCCAAAAACGACTTTCACTCGCCCCAAAACACTTTAGATTTTTAATTTCTCAACATCGCAGATATTCAACGTTGCTCTTCTGCGACTATACAGAACACCAGATAAAAGAGAAAACGAGAACCGCACGTTAGCGCAGTCCCCGTTTTCGTTTTGGCAATTATTCGCTTTGCTGTTCGCTCTGTTGTGCCTCTCCTGCTTCCGCTTTCTCTTCTGCGAGTCGTTGCAACTCTTGCGCAGAATCCGTTGTATACGGCGACTGTTCCATGACGGTTTTCTTGCTAATCGCCCCCATATTATATTGAATTTGCATATTCTCCATGTTGTTCTTAGTGTCAACAGGTTTGTTAATATTGAAGACTACGTTTAAAGAATTGAAATCATCATCCGAAATAGGATCGCTTAACAATCGCATGTATTGCCATCTTTGACGGAAACCATCAATCAAAGCGTTCATGTTCTGCTTTCCTCTGTTCTCCGTCAACTGATAGATGATATTCGTTGTGGACTCGCTCACATTTGCGATGTTCGATTGGCCAATGGCACCAGCCGGAATACAAGCAACCATGTTAAACTGTTGATAGAGGTTATCAAGTTCGTGTTTGATGACATTGTAATCCATTTCTGCATTGACCCATTCGGCCTTCTGTCCATCGTCCAGATGAAGAACGGAACCTGCTATATTGCTGTCCTGCATTTCCTTCTCTGATACCTTCTGACCCTGAATAGACAGAATAGGATTAAGGGAAAGCGTAGTTACTGCGTCATCCTCTTTTGAAAGCAAATGCTCTATCTTGTCCATAATAGGAATCAAGTCTAAAACAAGAGAATCTCCGAAATGGTCATAGATTGCACGCTCCATTCCCACATAGTGAATGGGAAGACCCGTTGCATTTGGTGCAGAATCCACTAGCCTATAATTGATGTATGTATCAATATGGTCGGGAAAATAGATTGTGTAATGCTTGTTTCCTCTCTTGTCTTTCCAGTGTTCGACAAAGTAGGAGTAATCCCCGTGGTCGTCATAGATGGGGTAACTATCCGCATTCCTGAACACCTTTGATTTAATACTGTTGGTTTTGGCATCGTAATATACATACTCGAAAGCATCGCCAAACTCCATTAAATCATACAGGATTTGCCAATCAACCTTTGAGTAAATCCCCTTGCGGTAAATATCATTGAAGTGCTCAACCGCTTTTTCAGTCCCCGTGATTGAAACGGGATTGCCGACAAGATAAGCAACGTGGAAATTCAAAACGGTTTTGAGTCCTTGCAGGATGATAGCAGCAGGGGTGAATCTGCCGTTTTTGAAAGTGTATGTATG
>AUXO015809514.1_pt1 | contig 10635 bp, 8 predicted proteins | sample 768731 | NCBI WGS metagenome assembly AUXO01 (sample SAMN02715735, study PRJNA202380) | gut metagenome | biome: sheep rumen | host: Ovis aries | place: New Zealand: Palmerston North
CAAGATTCATCTCGGCATACAGTTTTCCGACTTCAGGCCTCTTCCATCAGCCATCTACTCATACTGGTTCTTCCTCCTATATTGTTCCGCCATTTCCAAAAGTTTTCTAAACTTCTCCTCCCTCTCTACTCTCATCTTCCCTGCATTCATCACCTTCCTGTTAGCCTTCAGCCAATTCAGCATGTCATGTTCCTCAATTCGATGTTTCGATGGATTCCGCTTATTAGTCTCAATGAAGCTCCTCACCTCATTATATCTCACCAACCACCGTTCTTCCTGTGTCATATATTAGTTTTGCTTGCGCTCAGTTTTCTTGCTCCTCTTTGCTTTAGCTTTCTTTTCATTCTTTATTTCTTCAAGATTCTCCGCTATGCTCTCGAACGAAGAATTCACTCTGACAATGTTCTTTGCAATCTGGTCAAGGCTCCTTTGTACAGGCATATAAGAACTATTTTGTACAACAAGTCCCTTTTTAATATAACCCAGCGTAGTTTCCAATTCACCTTGTACTACCATAAAGGTCTTATCCAAGAACAGGTTCATGTTAATCTCCTCGTCAATGGTATAAGAGCCATTATATGAACCTTTCATCTTGATGACCACATTCTTGTCCTTCCATGCGTCATTTATATCTTGACACCAACCAATGAGCAGATATCGGCTTGTGCCTGCCTCAACAAAGAAAGACTTGCCTAATTGCCTGTATCCCTCTTGGAACTTTTCTTCTAACAACTCATTGAGAAAGTCCTCATTAAATTGAATTGTAGCCTCATATACATTCCTCTTTCCAATATTACTCATCTTCAAGAAGAAAGCAGATTGATATACTATCACACTGAATACCAGTCTTGCTCTTTCGTCCTCTTCACGTTGACGCTTTATTTCCTCCAGTTGTTCTTTGTTCTGTTGCAGAGTGCGGTACGTAAAGTATATCATACCAAAAGAAGCGATAGCACTCAGATATACCGGCCAGAACGACAACCACGCCGTTCCATCCCCTATCACTGGCACAAATGCATCTTTCTGCAAAGCCCAGTTCAGAATAAAAGGGAAAGCCAAAAAGACAAGGCTTACTAATACGGCAATCAGCAGTTTCTTCATTTATTCTAACTATTATCAACCCACATCAAGCAATCTGTTTTTCGTCTATTTCCGTTACATCCTCCCCACATCAATCCTTTCTGTCAGCACATTCGATTTGAATTGATTCACCCCTATCACATGACTATAGGTTCCCGCTGTTCCCATAACATCACTTGACGGATGGTTATATCTATTCGGATTGCCATAGCACGCAAACGACGCCATCAAATTTCCAAGCCAATTAAGCAATTCAATATTAAAATTTTCTTTCGAACCATGATGAGGCAACTGCAGCATCCCGACGTTATTTTCTCTACCACGAAGCCTTTTCTTAAGGCAATCCAAAGTATCGCAATGAAAGAAATCAGCATCGCCGCAATACAAGCATCCATCTATGTCATTATAACCATCACACCAGCAGCCCATACATAGTCGATTCCTCCTGTTTAACCATGAATATGTCCCATAGTCCTTTCTGTCAGCCAATTCCGACAACATACACATTGAATACTCATTTCCTCCTTTGAATACGCTTTTATACACCGCTTGCAGATCTTTTCGTATTGCCACTAAGATTTCCGGTTTATACAAATCACCAATCGTTATCTTCCTGCCGTCATAATCAATGTTCTCTATCGCAGTTCTTAATGCATCCATATCACCTTTCAATAATGGGTTGACAACAATATAATGCCACAAAGCAAAATTCTGCCTATCTATGACAATTGGACTTTGTCCGTTAAACAAGTCAACTATTCCATCTATCGATGCACTTTCATCCGACACATTCCTATCACTGTTCTCATCCCTTGGTGCCACTTGTATTATTTTTGCATCACCAACTGCGCCCCGTATGTCTGGTATGATATTCACATCGGCAATGCCCGTCGTCAAATAGTTTTCTATAACATATAACCAGTCATAGCCATCTATCTGGGGTAACACCACATTCTTTATTTTATATTTCCTGGAAAGCAGTTTCAACCCATTGACATGGTCGGCATGAAAGTGCGAAATGAACATGATGTCTATTGTGGAGCCATCTGGAAGAAAGTTCTTTATCTCCTCTTCCAGTCTGCTGCTATAAGGCAACACCCCACAATCATAAACTATATGCTTGTCATCGTTTATTCCTGGCCTATGAAGAGTTTCAGAATAAAACGCCCCTTGCCCAACTGGATGTATAGTCCTTACTACTTGTAATTCCTTTCGCAAATTCATACCTATCTATCCTCTAATCATCAGTTCCGATTGTATCTTCAACAGCACGCATACCAGCACTATCAGAAGGTAGTTATATGCTGCTTCGTGTGCCTCTTCTGCAACGTTGGGGGTGTCCCCATGCGCGTATGCATTTCTAATCGCTGGTCCATTGGTAAACTGCTTGTCGTTAAGCAAGAAGTTCAAGTATTCTTGCTCTGGCTTGCTAAAGAGTTTGTCCTCGGTATAGAGCAGACCTTGCCCCAACATTACATCAATCTCATCCTGAACCACTTTTGGATGAGTCCAGTATGAAATTGCTCTGTCATGGTGTATGTCGTAGAGTACAGCCACCCTTGCCTCGTTTACCAATTTCAATACGTCGTTTACATCTTTGCCTATCAGTCCTTGGTCAATCAAATAATCTAAGTTCTCCCGTTGCCACTCACGGTAGTCATCATATTTCACCCTACAATGGCGAATGGTATTAAACAGATTGCGTTCTCCGTCAAATCCGTCTGGAAGTCTGTCCATAACTGCACCAGGTTGGAACAATAATCTGATTGGCAAGAATACATCGCGGCTTCCATCTACACCATAGGCATACTTTTTTGCTAATACGCTCTTTGTCTCTGTGAAATGCACTCCCTTATAGTAGTCAAGCAGCCCCTCATCAACCCTACCTTCATTGGCATACAGGTCATATCGTTTAAGCACGGCTTCTATCTCCGGTATCAATGTTCTTATTTTCTCCACTACTGTCACCCCTTCAGCCGCCAGTCTCATCTTACCTGATGGATACCCATACTTGTTTTTCAGGCTTTCTTCATAAAACCATACCAGCAAATCCTCCAATCGCTTTCCCCGGCCTTTCAAGTACTGCCTGTGAAACGACATCTGCATCACTGCCATCTGTTGCTTGAAATTAAAAGCAGAAGTAATCGGATAATCTCTTTTACCATGATAACCAGACAAGAACTCTAGCAATACCATATCCGTGACATAGTTGAACGGTATAGTAAGTTGCATTGTCTTATCTATATACTCATAGTGGTCTGCAAACATAGTTATCAGCCGCTCGTCATCATATTCTTTCAATAGTCGCTCATTATAGCATAGCTTATAGTCATTGTTGACTCCAGTCATGAGCCTCACAGCCCAGTCTTTTGGCGAGTTCTGCAATTCTATGGATATAGAGTATGGAAATCTTATGGCCTTTTCCATCATCTGCCCATACTGGTTCTCAGCTTTTCGTTTTGCCTTAAGTCTGTTCCCTGCTGATATTTTCAGGTCATTGCTGTCCTTTGCCTGCTCTATGATTCTCAACAGGCTGATATTCGGCGTGCTACTATCCACAAATGCCGTTATCAGTTCATCTCGGTCTTTCAGCGTCAGACTTGATGGTATGTAGGGCTTTTTATCGGGGTTGTCAAGTTGCAACAAGAAGGCAGACAATAGAAGTTCTATACAGTCTCTGTTACCACGCATATAATCTCCAAGCACCTTGTCATAGGCTTTAACGATTACCTGATGTTCCAAGAGCATATCAATCACTCCGCTTTCCTTTTTCAATACATATTCTATCTGTTCTGGAGAAACTCTTTCATATGCTCTATACATTGCAAACACCTTCCAAAAAGATGACTTCAGTGCTTCCTCCACCTGTTCATATTCAGCAGTGAAGTTATCATCGTTCAGACCGTTTACATAAGCTACGATGAAAGGTTTAAACGTCTTAACAGTTTCCTTGAAGGTATTCTCATCATCATCCGTCCACGTCCTGAGTGCACATCCTGCTTCAAAATATAGCTGGATATTGTACATCTCCAATACCTCATTAACCTCATCATGTGGCTTCCCTGTGTCAAATCCTCTCAGAATTGGCTCAGCATCCTGCAAATGGCCTGTAGTCGAAAGGTCACTGGCGGTATAGAACACCACGCGTCCCATGATTCTGTTCATTTTTTCTTTCCTTCCGCAATAATGGCTTTCAGTTTTTCTTGCATCATTTTGGCTGTTGCCTGCACACTCTCCAGTTTGCAGATTTCTCCTATTCCTTGCGTATCGCAATGTCTGTAAATCAGCGTCCACAGATAGATATAGGCGAATTCTAATAAATAATACGAGAAGGCGTAAGTGTCCAACGTAGCCCTGTCGCTCTTGAATGGCGAGAAATAGTCGCCATGAAATCGTTCACACCGGTTCGCATACAGCACACAACTCAAAACATATTCCATCCGGTTTTCAAATGCCATTTGATATCTGTGTCCGTTCACATCTACCTCTTCTCCCCTCAGTATTTTTTGCAGTAGCAAGGATGATCTGCGCAGCACATCAGCTGTTGGCTTAACATTTTCCTCAAACACATACTTTTTCTTGATGTCATCATACAATGCCTTGGTTAGTGTCTTCTCCGCTCTTTCAGACACCCTCTCCAATTGCTCGTTGATGGCAAGGTCATGCTCAATATAACTCCGCATAATGGCATAACGTAGTGTTGACAAGGGAATGTCAGCCAGGAAATCCTCCCACATATCCTTCACTCCTGCTTCAACATCGATAAGAGGCATCACCATATCATTGATGGTGCGTTTTATCAGGTGGGGTGTCTTATCGCTATCATTTTTCCATGCAATGTTCCGTTGGTGGTTCATAAATATCTCCAACGAACGCCATGCTATATCAAAACCTTGGTCTGGCCTATAGGGCAACTCATCGTATATATCCACGACTCCTGATAACAGCTTATTAAGTTTTGGTTGACGGAATAAGATTTCTTGGGCTTCATCAGTCAGTTTGACGGTCTCAAACAGCTGTGACACGCCTTGGTTCTTCAACCAATCATCCAACACTTGCTGATTATCACTATTCCATTCCCCCTGAGTAGGCCACGAATTGTTGTAGTCAATACGTTTCTTCGTCCACGCAAGTTCCCTCTTATTAGCTTCTTCTATCAAGCGTTCTTCCTGCTCTTTAGTCATACTCAAAAGATATTTTCCACTGCCCAAATACTATTTACGATTTCTTCCAGTCTCCGCTGCCTCGTTGTCAAAAATTCAAAGGGAGAACCATTCCAATCTGTATCTTCCATTTCTGGCAGATAACCCTTCTCTTGTAACCACTTGACACGTTCCACCATATCCCCGGGAAGGATCTCTGCATCCCATCTCCGACACAGGCAATAGTTGGTCAGCGACCAGCAGGTAGTATTCAAAGGGCTAACCTCTCTGCGATTCCACTCATCTTCTGTAAATATTTGAGTTAGAACTAACGAATTGTGCTTCCTTGACCTGAGTAGTGTCGAGAAATCAAGTTTATCGTCAACGTATCGCCATATTCTTGCTAATGCATAGTGCGAATAGCCCTGCGACAGATTAATGTTTACGGGCAACATACTATCTCCTTCCGAAGAGAATCTCATATCACGGAGAAGGTTCTCTTTCAAGTCTAACAAGTCGTTGTTCCTGATGTTTTTCACCAGCTCAAAAATTCTTCTTCTTATGGTAGCTTGATTAACCGACTTGCCAAGGAACGACCTTCGGTTGATATACAGGTCAATATATCTGTTCACTACTCTCATCTTTTCATATATCACTTCGGAAGAGTCCGTCGCGACAATGGGAGCTAGCATAAGTGGCATCATCAGCGAGTCTGCCATTGGATAACAGGCGGTGATATAAAATTCATCCGATTTCACATCCTCTCCCCCTTGGTTCAGTTTTAATATTTCCATATACTGCGTTGAGAAGAACTCAAAGTCTCCCTTCACGAAGTAATAGTAATCATTCGATTTTGACAAATGCAGTTTCTTCTGATTATTCTTGAACCAAGTCTGAAATCGTGAGCCAATCATTTCAAAATCCTCCATTTCGTCGCCGGATTGCGCCTTCTTGAAAGTCTCGGCATACTTACTTCTGAACCATGCCCTGAAGAATGCCATGTCGCCATCGTTCCCACCGATGTATTTAATTTCAGATACTCTTTTCTTCCAGAACACATTCATCTCTTCACGTTTATCCTCGTCTGTTATCTTGGCCAGAATATGGGCTTTTAGGATTTCTGTTGGGTTCAGGCTGAGTCCTCTGTCGTTCATCGTTTCAAAGATGGTATAAGCATTATCCTTATCATAGGCCTTGATTTCTACAAGCACTACTTTATACAACAGCCATTCGATAAATAGAGGCAAAATTACTCTTTCCTGGATATTCTGTGGAAATAGGTGAAGAATGTCGTCATATCCACTCACCAAATTAATATTCGATTCGCGATCGTCTTCACTGTCTTCAGGGAAGCTCATATCTATTCCGTGAATATTCCCGTCATAAAGCATTTGCAGTACCGCCTTTCGTTTCGGCACATCCATAACAAACGTTTTCTTACCGCCTCTTTTTACGAAGATGTAATCATCCATGTTTGTATAGTCTTCATCTTCCGTCATCTTATACTCTTCCTGTTTATGCTGCAAGTAGATAAAGAGCAGCGTAAACGAGGTCAGACGTTGTTGTCCATCCACCACAGACATGCTTCCTTCGTCTTGGCATAGTACCACAGGCCCCATATAGTAACAATCGTATTTGTCCACGTCCTCTTGCGTATCCCCCTGCTTATAGCAGTTCAAGAAGCTCGATGTCAAGTCACTAACAAGAGCGTCAATCTGATCGCGTTTCCAGCGGTAGTCTCGTTGGAACACATCAATTTTGTATCTATTGCCCGTAAAAACCTGATACAGCGTTTTATGCTGGGCTACTATATTGTTTGCTATATGTGACATATCAGTTCAGTTCTTTAATGATCATACTTTGGATGCGGTAAGCGTGTTCATATACCTCCATATTTTGTATGGTAGGGTCAAGTTCACCATGAAATATCTGACATCGTAACTTATACATCAGTTGTATCAGTACTTGTGCTAGTTTGTCATCATCATCTATGAAGTAGGCCTTTTCCTCTTTACCATACATTTTGCTATGAGGTGGTCTACTCTCAACGCCCTTTCTTATCACAGGTTTCACAATAGCGTCCGTCGGTGCCTTGATATCAACAGTTTTAAAGGCGTGTTTTAGCTTATTCTTGATGGCTTCTGAGAACTGGCCGAAATCCGGGTGACCTTCCAGATCTTCCATCTTCCATTTATTCAAGATCACATTAAACTTTAGAGGCCCGTTGCCTTTTTCATTTACTTTCACTTCATAGTCATACCCGCAGCCACTCGCTTTCACCTTTCTCTCTATTTTATAGCTTATCGAGTAGTAATCACCGTGTTCTACGGGATGACTATTATCATAGATGGTTGTGGTAGAAAAAGTGATGGGATGAGCCGCATCTGGTATGGGATGGTTTAGTAGTGCCATGTGCAAGTCCACCATCTCTTGCTGAAACCGCAGATCTTCTCTTGTGTTTCCCCGAAGAAATGCAAGGATTTTGTTCTTGTAAGTATTATCATTCTTACAAATGTAATTAATACATTCCTTGTCTGTGCCGTTATTAGTCTCTGGAGCTATGTCACGGTTATACCACGCATTGAATGGTATCCACGCCTTAACGAAAAGGGTATAAAAGTCCTCCATCGCCTTTTCAAGCCATCTGTCTATATGTATATGATATGGCATAATTATAAAAAATTAGGTTTTTCCTCCTTGGTATCGTAGTACATCATCAAAGGCTCGTTCATCAACTTTAATTTCATTTGACTTCATTTCAAAACCCTGATAGAAATAGAGCCAGTCCAATATTCATCAACTGTATGTTTTGATGCTTACATTCTATTATCGTTTCAAGTATTTGAGCATTTTCAGTTTTGTCTTTACCCAAACTCATATAAAGTTGGTTCATTGCCTTTTCATCCATTATCGTACTCAAAAATAATAATTTCGACACTATCAATTATAACTTCTCACAGCCACCGCCTACTGTTCTCCGTAGGTTCAGCACCTCATCTCCCTCATCTTATTCAGCCTCGGCATCATCATCATTATCGTCCACCTCGTCTTCCGCTGCAATCTCAACACCAAATGTCTCACAAACCATCTTGATTTGTTCGTCATCCTTCATTGAGGTCTCGGCAAGGTGCTTCACTTTCTCCTTGAACTCATCCGGAATGTCGCAATTCTTCAAAGTCTCGATATGTTCTGCCACAAATCCAACAACACCAGCATCCACGATTTCGGATGGAATTAGTTTCTGAACAAAGTCTTTCTGTTTCTCAATATCGGTATATTCCAAGATATATTCACCGAAGAATAGCAATTTCCCCTTGGTTATCATTGAGTCCCGCTTCAAAATGTTGCTCACGTCGGTAAACAGTCCTTTCACAGAATGTTTTACTTCCATACATATACCAAGCCATTCTTCAACCAAGTTCTTATTAGGCTGATTTGCTCCAGCTCCACTATTTGCATAGTCCTTCAACACAGCCTTTAATGCATCAAAATTGGCCACATACTTTTTCGGATGATATATTTTCCATATTCTGTAGGTATCATCCTTCCTCGTCATGTGCTCTTTCCATTGGTCTTGTAGCAAAGAAGAATAGTAAGCATCACATGCCTCATGGATTTTATCTGCCAGTTTGCTATCAGACTTTTCGGCCATTTCAAGAACGCCAGATGGAAGTTTGTCGACCTTGGTCTTTGTAAAGTCGACATACGTAAGCCACCCGTTCATTCTTTCAAATAGAGATTCTGCGTCTAATTGATAATCATCCATCGCTTGGTCAAAATGAACCAGACAGTCCATCACATTCATTCTCGACACACCGTAACTTTTGTCTGTCAACTTCTCGACAACGACTCCTATAATGGGATAAGCTTTATAATAGTCCGAATGCAGCAGCAATTCGCCATAACTGATATAGTACTCTATTACTTTGGCCAAAGCTTCTGCATCCTCGTCAGTATAGTCTTCTAGAATACTCGAAAAGACAGTCGCATAAGAATTACTAAAATTGTTGCGTCTAGCTATTCGCATTGCAAGCAAATCATACTTGAAAGGAATATCTCCATCATCAATATGGTTCCACTCTTTATAGATGCTCTCATCATCATAGAAATCCGCAAAAGCCAACGGTTTCTCACTCACCTCTTTCAATCTCAAAAATAGCGTGTTGATTGCAGGTGTCTCAATAGTTTCCGAATCCCCTAACCATTCTTGCAATTTCGCCTTGTATTCCTTGAAGTCTTTTTCTTTATCAAACTCTATATAAGGTATTACCTCCAACTCTATCACTTCTGACTGTTCTAAACCTGCCAAATAATTGTCAATTTCTACCAAGTCAAAGGTCACACCATAACTATCATAATCGTCCTTAGTGTATTTCAACAACTCCAAAAACAACTTCGGGCTCACTTTACGCTGATTACGTGCCAGTGCTCTATCAATATTATCGTTGTCTTCCTTAAGCTTTTTGATTGTCTCCACATACAACTTAGCGTTCAGTTTGTCATCCTCAATCGACAAATAGCCCTTTACCAGTTCATTAGCCAGCGACTCATCAAGCAGATGTTGATATAAGGGCACGTGGTACTCACTGATTTCATTCCACGTTACATCCGAATTCAGACATTTCTGGTATAAGTCTTCCCATAATTGTTTCAGCCAGGATGGCATACTTCCATAGTCTGCATAGTCAATGTAATTATCCAATCCTGCCAGTGCACTAACAGCCTTGTCAACAATATTGACCTTCAAGATAGCGTTACCAAGAATACCTGAAAGTTCTATATGCTCCATCATATCGTGCAGGCGGTCGGTATCTCCTGTGTTCAAAGCTTCCGTTGCTTCCCTTGTAAACACCACGTCGAGAGCATTATCCACGGGGAGCTGATAGTAAAGAGCAGAAAGATACTTGACTGTTTCAGAATCCTTCTCATACTCAAACTTCACATCACCCATAAAACTGGGGTATAGCAACTCTCTTATAGGCTCTTTCTCTATCGTTTCCTTTCCAAATATAAACAAGGCAATATACTTGTCTGGAATGTCATCGTGCATGGTCATCTTCACGGTGGCCACCTCGTTAATGAAGGCAATAATCTTCCTTGGAGTATGATTCTTGCTCAATGCATCATAAATTTGAGTAACAGAAATATGCAGTTGAGCATCCTCTCCGAATGCCTTCTTCCACATATCAGCCATATACTGTTGCCAGCCAGTCATGATAGGAGGCGGCACTCTGAACACCACGTCAAACGTCTTATTGATAAAGTCGTTTCCGTAAGATTCCCCTTCTGTATCCTCATTCTTGAAGGCCATCTGCACATGCTGTCGGTCAAAAGGTATCAACACCTTGATGTTGTCGTATGTCTTGTCCGAGAAAAACGAATGAATTGATGACCATAGACTTTCCACCTTTTG
>AUXO011549685.1_pt1 | contig 10634 bp, 6 predicted proteins | sample 768731 | NCBI WGS metagenome assembly AUXO01 (sample SAMN02715735, study PRJNA202380) | gut metagenome | biome: sheep rumen | host: Ovis aries | place: New Zealand: Palmerston North
TCCATCCCTACGCCGGCATGATCCGGATCAGGTTAGAGGGTATCATCTCAGCCCACACCCGTGGGCACCCCTTGAATTGCGGGTGCAAAGGTACAACAAAAAAGTGAAGAAACACTCAGTTTCCTCACTTTTTTATCATTGAGCCCTTAAAAACCTACATTTACAACTTAAGCGTCTTGTCTCCGACCTTCAGGATATGGAACTGACTGGCTGAAAGGCTGAGGACAATCTCCGCCCCTTCCGAGACGACAGAATGGATGAGCATACCTCTCAGGTCATAAAGTTGTACCTTCATGCCAGCGGGGACCGCTGAGAGCACCAGTCGTTCACCATCGCGCTGCCAGGTCCAGTTGACAGAGGGAAGTCCGTTGATACCGCTTGCATCTCCCAATATAGCATCGACGGTCAGGGAAGAGCACTTCGGCATAGTGAAAGAACAGACGGGCCCTTCCACGAGACTCTCTTTCACGCTGCCATCATTGTTTTCCACCAAGCGCCAGCCTGTAATTTCCTTCCCTTCTGGAGCCTCACCCTCAAGGGTTACGTTTCGCTCTCTGAAGAACTGCCCATCAAAGGTGCCCTTCGAGAGTTTCACGCCATTAAAGCGGACTGTCATATCCGAGGCATTCTCCACGGAGAGATTGACGGTCATGGGAATGGGACTACCCAACCTATAGGTAGCGCTCAGATGCTTATAGAAATAGCCTGTACGCTGTGCCAGCCAGTCGCGGGCTGCTGCCAGTTCTACATCGTAGTTCATCCAGGTCTCCCTGAGCAGTGCACGGTGATAGGGGAATTCGGCCCTGATGGTTTCGACCATCGGATCCCAGATGGCGCGCACCCCTTTCTCATTCAGGAAATCGCCCATGTAGATGCTACAACGATCCACGAACTCACGGTTAAGGTCCGGATCTTCCATCATGTGACGGAAAAGGGCCGTATATTCTGGCTTCTTCACCCAATAGTCATTTGCCGTATAGGTCGTCAGCCAGTCGATGGCATTCAGATAGGCGGGACATCTGTTATTCAGAGTCGGGTACATCTCTGCATTGAGCCCGAGCCCCCAGTCTGCGTCCTTGGCCACGAAGCGCCAGCGACCGTCTTTGACGCGTGGGCGCCACATCACACTGTTATTGCCCGGGAAGTCAAAATTACCAAAGTAGAGGTTCATCACCATCAGGTTGATATACTCCACACAGTCCATCCATTTCTCATATTCCTCACGCGTATGTCCGTGCTGACCATAGAACGTCTTGAACTCATTGAATTTGTTGATATCGCCTTCGTTAACGTACGTCCAGTTCTCAATCAGGTCAATGTCTTCCAGATGGTCGAAGTTGGCCCATACATAATGGGCTGTACTACGCTCCCGGATATTGAGAATACCCTTGTAGGTACCATTGATGAAGACTATGGCTGGTCGCCATGGCTGCCAGTCGATATCAGTATAGGTGCCCATGACCCGCTGGATGACGGCATCACGCATATAGAGATAATAGCAGTCGCCTCCCGAATTACGCAGGAGTATCGACTTCTGCTCCGTGAGCCCGGGCTTCTGGTCGGGGAAGAACTCATAGTCGAAGTGCTTTGTGCCGAAGCGCTTGTTGGCATAGAAGATCATGGACCTCGGCAGGTACTTACGGGATGAGCCTCCCATAATACGCGACTCCGTGAGTTGGTTGATGGCACTCTGTGCATCGGCCTTGTCGAAGAGTTCAAAGTTCATGGGTCGCCGCCAATTGAACTTATAGTTCGACGTGCCTGGCTGGTAACTACCATCGACGTAGATGCCAATCCTGTCGCTGGTCAGGTGCTTCTCGTCTGTCGTGATACTAATCACCGGGAGTGTCATCTCGCGATTCAGATAGATATAACTCTGGGTGACGGAACGAGGCGACAGACAGCCGTCGTTGAAGAGTTTGGCACGGACGACGGTCGTACCGGCAATGGCAATAGGCTCCGTGTATTTGGTGCTCTTGTCCGTGGGCTCAGAGCCGTCGGTGGTATAGCGTATCTTCGTACCTTCCGGGGTACCCTCTGGGAGAGAGAGCACGAGTGAAAGCGGTGTCCCTTGGGAGACGACCCTTCCCTGCTCACTGAATATGGGGTCGCCCAGGATGATGTCCGTCGTTTGGCCCGCGTTCTTCTTACCAGGTGTGGTAACCAACTGGTACCCCCACTCGCTGCCACCGTCTTCCTTCCGCCCGTAGGCAATGTTGGGAGCAGGCTGTTTGGGAAGGTCCGTCACCTGGTCGATGATGTCGGAGCCCTTAAAGAGATAGACACTGCCGCCCTTGCCTGACTCCAAGCGGAAGTCGGCATGCATACCGGAGGCCTCCTTGTCGCAATAGACGATGGCATATTGCTTGGCGCCGAGTTCACCCGTAAGCCTCCAGGCAGCACTACTGCGCGTATCGAGACTCAGGCGATAACTCTTCAGGCTCACCGAGGCGTCACCCGCGTTATACAACTCCACCCATGAATCTGGGTATTCATTCAGATCGTCCATGATGCAATCCACGTTCGACTGCATCAATTCATTGATGACCAACTGAGCCTTGGTCGTCTGTCCAAACAACAGTCCTGTCAGGACTATAATCAAATACTTCTTCATCATCCACATTACCTTTTGGCGCGGCAAAGGTACGACAAAAAAGTGAAGAAACCTCATGTTTCCTCACATTTTTATTGCTGACCTCTCTAGTTGTTATCACATATCCTCCAAAGACAGTGAGCCAAGTGCTTTCAGTGCTTTGTACTCCACCAATGCCTGATATTCAGTCTTACCAATACGTCTGCGTCCCATCAACACAGTCATCCGTGCCTCCTGCTTGGAATCTCATAGGCTATAAATAGTCAAACAAAATCAAGTAAAACTTTCACTTTTGATTCTATTTTTGCCTTGAAACGCCCCTCCTATAGATTATTACCAGATGTGTTATTTTACAAATACTTTTTGGGTTGTACCGTCACTTAGCCTGATGATGTTCATTCCTCTTTCGGGCTTTTCGAGCCTTCTACCCTGAATGTCATATATTGTCGGGCTTTTAATTGCGGCCTTTTCTGATTCACTAGACCAGATTGTATCAAACCCTGTCGAGACTTTCTTGACAATGGTGATATCATCAAGGCATATAGTCTGACCAAAAGAAGCAAATCCTGTGAACTTAATGCTGTATGACTTTGCTTCTGGTAAGTTCATGGAATAGTTCTTCCAGTCAGAATTGCCGTTACCAATGATTTCAATAGTTTCCCTATCCTTTCCATCACAACTGTAAGATATGTTCATTACTGGGATGCCTGTTCTATATGAAATTCCCTGATAATAGAATGATAAAGACGCAAGACTGCTTTCAGATGTCTCAGGTGTGTTGAATGTAATAGAACTTACTTGCTCCCCTGATGAAAGTTTACCAGGCTGGAAACGTAAATAGCCTTCGCCTTCATGCGGTGAAGTATCATTCTTGCCTTTTTCACCATTTTTAATTTTTATCCATTTCCATTTAGATTCACCTTCATCTGTATTAATCAAATAATTACGCGATTGTTCAAAATCTTCATTAGTTAAAGTCTCACTATTGATTGGACTTCCGTCACTTGAGAGATTTGATAGAGTGATTATACCATTAGAAGAGATTGTAATATCTCTCAAGTCTATGTTTGAAAAACCTTCATTCCAAGAAAAACAAGCAGGAGTTGAGCCCATATTAAACTGTTGTTTCCGTAATGTCCCAGGGAATGGGCACCCAGGAGTGTTGATTTCTCCGTATGATGAGGGAGAAGATGTTGGTATGGCATAGTTGGAAGATGCGCATACGGGATAGCATTTCTGTGGATAGGTCGCATTGATTTCGTTTCCTACATTTTCTATATTTGGGTGTATGTGGTATATCATCAAGCCTGTTCCGGGTAATGCTTCGTCCCAACTTTTATCAAAACGGTTTTCTATCAGATAATAGTCGCTTTCTGTATTTGACAGCCTATAATAGTTGTATTCCGATTCCAGAGAGGGACCTATTGATATTTCTCCCTCTGGCATTTCCTTAATATCTACCCAACCGAAGTTCATCATTTTGACGTAAGGGTTGAAATCAGCAGGAATCACACCTTCGTCGTTCCAAGACCCAGAAGCCATGATGTCCCAATTGCCAGTACCTTCAAATTCTCCATGACTTTTATAATCTGTATCATAATAATCCATGGCTCCCAACGCATGTCCTATCTCATGGCAATGTGGGCCGATTCTTGAAATGCCGTTGCCAGTGTTACCCCTTAATTCTGGTGCACACGAATATCTGTCAACTCGGATGTCCTGATAGATGAAAGGTTCGTAGTAGGTGGATTCATGTGACCAGATTGCATTTGAAGATGCTCCAGCCTCTTCCCCGTGACCAGCAAAAATGATATGTATGTTATCAACATATCCATCATTATCAGCATCATAGTCTTTGAGTTGTACGTATTGGGTTGCATATTCCATGGCCTCTTCAAAAAGAGTCTCAGGGCTATTGTCATTACCATCTCTGTCATTTTTGCCATAATATGCCCTCTGACGTTGACTCGTAAACGGACCTATTACGTCGCATGTGAGTTGCAGTTTCCCGTAGGATACATCATTATAATAATCAAAGACACTGCCGTAGGCACCATCCTCTTTATAGTTTTCTTCATTGAAGAGCCTTATGAAGTCATTTTGGTTTTTAACAAAACTAACATCCGTGAATTGCATCAAGATGACAAGGATTCTACGTTCGCCTATTGCGTTTTTCCGTTGTTCTTCGGCTCTTCTCCGATAGATACCAGAGTTTTGAGTGTTATTCTTTTCAGGTAGAAGGTGTAAAGGCAAGTCTTTTAGAAATAATTGGGTTGAACTATTATAAGTCGTAGATAATTTAAACGAAGAAGGACGCAAATATCCTGACTCATCCTTTTCTGCATAATACCAAATGTCGTTGTACTGGATGATTGTGTACCCTTCTAATGTTTCTGCGCGTTTATTGTATTCATCCCCATAGAGGCGAATATAAACTGTCGAGTCTCCAACAAGTACAGGAATTTTGCGTGGATATGCTGGTATTGACATGGAAATAAGACTTCCTGTCATAATGAATAAAAGGAGTAGGTAAAATTTAATATTTCTCATCTTTTCTGTATGATGTAAATAAGGCCACAGCAGATATGCTGTAGCCTCAACCATAAATAACAATTAACTGCAAGATCACAGATAGATTATTAGTTTGATCTCCATTGCCCTATTTCTGCATCAGTTATTGAAAGATTAGAATAGGAGATGCTATAATAAGGTGAGAAGAACCAGTTTCCAAAGATATACGTTGCCATATAATATTCGTTGGCAGCGGTAGGAATTGGCGCTGATGCTTGATCATGTGGAGCCAATGTCCCACAGTCTTTGTCAGTCAGACTCTCGCGGCTTGAGTTCAAAAATATAATTCTGAAACGTTCGAGAGTATAGGTACCATTGTTTGTTACGGTAATGCGTGTGGGACTTGAAGGAATTGGTGGCTCTGGATCGGGATCAGAATCACTTTTAGAACACGACGACATTCCAATACACATCATGGCTACAAGTGCGAAAGTAAGCACGTTCCATTTGCTTAGTAATTTCATAAAATCAGTCATAACTTTGTTATTTTAATGTTAGTAAATTGTTATGGGTGCAAAGTTATATAGAAAATAAATATTATTGCTATTTTCTGTGTCGCTGATTCGGTAACAAAGATGTTGCGAGATTTTCTACATTTTGAATTCCTCGAAGAAATTGCGGTTGAGAACATGGCATATTTTCTCAAGCAGTTGGGTGTCGATGCTTTGTTTCCTGAAAATCTTATAGATATTGGTTCTGTCGCAATGAAGTTTATTGGCAAACCATGTGACGGTTCGCTCTTGCTTGCGCAGTTCTTGCTCTATCAGGCTTCCGATATGGATCATCTGTTGGCTCGAATAATTGTAATGACTCATAATAAAAAAGACGTGGGAGTTCATTCTTCCGCGCCTATCCCTGAGTCCAGGCCTTCGCATTGCCCCCATACAAGGATAAGCAACGCAAGCCAGCCCACGTCGAGCGATATTATAAAGCCAATACTTAACTATCGGAAAGTTATGTGTTGGCTGGGTTATAATACACCCACGCGGACGCTTTTGTTGCATTACCTCTGTGTATGGTTTCAAGTTTGCGAAGTTTGAACTCACAGACAGTAACGTCCGAAAAACGTCCTTTCCCCATCAGCCTGCCCTACAAACGGCATCGTCGGCTTCTGGTTCCCCTCAATGTCTTGACTTTGCCCGCCTGTAGGGGCTGGCTTGGTCGGATGCAAAGGTAGGCAATAATTTTTGAACAACCAAATATTTCCGAAAGATTATTTTGATATGAGTGTCAACAACCAGGGAGTCAGTAATAAAAAAGTGAAGAAACCTCATGTTTCCTCACATTTTTATTACTGACCTATGTAGAATAAGTCATCCCTGCGGGGCTGGCTGCTCAGACTGAGGCGAAGCCTGTTCCTGTTGGGACTCCTGCTGTTCCTGTTCCTGCTGCTGTTGCTGGGGATTGGTCTGCCGGGGAGCGCTCTGCTGGGGATTGCCTGCCGGCTGCTGACCGCCGAAGCCATCCATGGGCATGTCGTCGAAGCCACCTCCCTCGAATCCGCCTCCACCGTCAGGCCGCTTGTCGTTGTTCATGTTGCCGAAGTTCCAGGATACGGTGAAGTTGACACGCGGGTCGCGCCAGTTCTTCTGATGCCGGGTGAAGGTCTCTGAGGAGGTGAAGTTCTCCCAATGGCGGGTGTTGAACACGTCGCGCCAGTTGACGCTCAGGATGATCTTCTTGTTGAAGAACGACTTGCGCAGGCCGAGGTCGAGCGAGCCGTTGGGCCTGCGATAGCCCTGGGTGATGGCGCCCCGCGAACGGTAGTTGCCCGTGGCCTGAAAGGAGATGTCATAAGGCAGTATCAGGGAGGCGAGCATGCGGGCATCCCAGGAGAAACTCTCCTCGGCATCACCCGTCACCGTCTGGTCCATGATCTTATATGTAAAGCCATCCACCTTATAATAATAGCCATTAAGCGTGGTGGTGAGGTCGAGGATACGGAAGAGTTTGTTCTTCACGATCAGTTCCAGGCCAGCCCGCTGGTTCTTCGCCACATTCTCACTGGTCATATACATGATGCCGTCGCTGCCCTGATAGCGGATGCGCTGGATAACATCGGTGGTGGGACGATAGTAACTGCTGATGCTCAGCGTGTGGTTATCCCACGTCTTGAGGAAGTTGAGCGAGAAGGCATTGGTATATTCCGGTGTCAGTTCAGGGTTACCAAAGGACACCATCGAGGCATCGCTGGTGTTCTTGAACGAGTTCAACTGTCCACCCCAGGGGCGCCGCAGGCGACGGGTGTAGTTCAACTGGATCTGTGCGGACTCCGTCAACTGATAGTTCAGGAACAGGCTTGGGAAGAGTTGGAAGTAGTCTTTCTTGAAGGGTTCGTCACGCTTCGACGGGTCGTGCTCCTGGGCGTAGGAAAAACTCTCCGTATCCACCTTCCAGTATTCGCCGCGCAGACCGGCCATGATGCCCAGTCGGCCAATGGAGGTGTTCACCGTGGCATAGAGGGCATGCACATCCATGTCATAGATAAAGCGGTTATAGTAGGCCTCATCCAGCGTCTTTCCGTTTCCATCCCAGTTGTCAGCCGTCCACTGTTCCAGCGGCGTGTTCTCGTGCGAGAAGCGCCCGTTGTAGCCAGCCTCCAACTTCAGGTGGTCCGATATCTTGTTCTCATAGTCGAGTTTGGCCTCCATCGAACGATTGCGCACGTGCATCGGACGGTACTGGTAATTATAGAAGATTCCTCCTGCCGGCAACTCCTTCGTCTCGTCGCGATAGATATTGTCGTTGTCGCTCATCCAGCGGTTATAGGAGAAATTACCCTTCAGTTTGTGGAAGTCGCTCCAACTGTGCTCATAGCCGATTTCGCCATGATACATGTGCATATCACCGTCACCCGTATTCAGGCGGTACATCTGCTTATAGGCAGGATGACCGATAAGACCATAGTCGTAGGTGGTGCGGTTCTCGTTGTCGCCCTTGCCCTGCATGGTCATGCCGGAGATGGATATCTCATCCTTGCGGGTGATGTGCCAGTTGAGTCCCAGACGGGCGAAGAGGTTGCCCCCCTTGTTATCACTCTCGCCTACGGCGTTCTGATACTCCCGCGTCATCAGGTATTCCTGCTCTGCCTCACTGCCCCCACTGCCGGAGCGACGGCGATAGCCCAGGTTGGCAAAGGCGTCGAGCACCCCACTGGAGTAGTTCATGTTACCTCCCGTATGCCATCCGCCGGCATTGTTGGCACCAGCGCGCAGCGACCCGTAGTAACCCGCCTTGCGGTCACGCTTCAGGATGATGTTGATGATACCCGCCGAACCCTCTGGCGAGAACTTCGCACTGGGGTTGTCGATCACCTCGATGCGCTCGATGCTCTCCGCAGGTATCTGCTGCAGGATCTCACCACGGTTGTCGGTGGTCAGACCACTGGCCTTGCCGTTGATCCACACCTCCACACTGGAGTTGCCTCGCAGGGATATCTCCCCGTCCGTGGTCACCTCGATACTGGGTATCTGTTCCAGCAGTTCGGAGGCAGAGCCGCCTGAGGAGGCGATCATCTGATCGACGGAGAAGACCTTGCGATCGACCTCCAGTTTCATCTGCGAGCGCTGGCCCGTCACCGTCACCTCCTTCAAGGTCTTGGAATCCTCTGCAATAAAGAGGGCATTGAAATGCGCATGGCGCTTGTCGCTGGTAATGGAGAAATGGCGCGTGACATCCTTATAGCCCACATACGACACCGTCAACACATAGTTGCCATTGGCCAGACCACTGATATTGAAACTGCCGTTCAGGTCTGTAATGGCCCCCTTGACGAGTTTGTCATCCTGTGTCACCCGGATATTGACGAACTGCAGCGCCTCGTTCGTCTGTCTGTCAATCACCTTTCCTCTAACTGATCCTTGTGCCAGTACTGTAAGGGCACAAATTGTTAAGCCTAATAATAATAGTATTCGTTTCATCACGGAGATTAAGACGTAACAGCCGCCTGAAGGTTTAATCAGGCGGCTGTTTTTTTATATTCTTATGGGATTTACCTGATTCCCATGCGGGCCTCTACGACATTCACCACGTAGTCACCGAGTTTCTCGCACTCGTTGATCAGGTCCATGTAGATGGTACCCACAGCGTATGTATATTCGTGGTTGTTGATATCCACGATGTTCTGCTGCTTGAGTTGGTTGCGGTAGTTGTTGATCTCGTGCTCGATATTGAACGAGCGGTTCACATCGAAGGCCTCCTTGCGGCCACCCATCAGACGGTTCATCTGCGAGAGCGACTGGTCCGTCAGTTCCATCATCTGGTGGATATGGTCGTACTGCTTCTCCACGAAGTGGTCCTCCTTGCCGTTGTACTTGCGTGAGATGGTGCGCGCCATGTTATAGCAGGCGTCGCCAATGGATTCCAGTTCGGATATCTCACGCAGCATGGCACGTATCTTGGCCTTCGTCTCATCAGAGAGGTGGGCGTCACTGACGGAGTCGAGATACTTGGCGATCTCCAGTTCCATGTTGTCGGAGATGCCTTCGTATTTCTCAATGCGGGTGAAGAGTTTGTTGAAGTCGCCTGCCTGATTGTCCTTCTTGCTGTTCGAACTCGACGAGAGGGTGAGCAGTTCGCGCACCATCCCGAACATGCGCTGCATACGCTCGGAGAACGACTGGATCTCCTTCTGGGCCTCGAGCACGGAGAGTTCCGGGGTCTTCATGAAGCCGGCGGTGATGAAGTGCAGGCGGAAGTCCTCTTCCTCATCGACCGTCTTCGGCTTGATCACCCAGCACACGAACTTCTCGATCTGCGGGATGAACCAGATCAGGATGAACGTATTGGCCACGTTGAAAGTTGTATGGAAGGCAGCCAGCACGAAACTCAACTTAGCCGAGTTGGCCAGGAAGGTCGCCGTATCCACGGTGCCCTTCTGCATGGTCACGTCGTAGCCTACCCATCCGCAAACCATATCGATGAAGGGACGGAAGACGAACAGGATCCAGATGACGCCAAACACGTTGAAGAACATGTGGGCGAGGGCTGCTCTGCGGGCCTGCGTGTTGGCAGAGAGGGCAGCCAGATTCGACGTCACCGTGGTGCCGATGTTCTCACCCATCACCAGGGCGATACCCTGATAGATGGGCAGGGCGCCACTGGAGCAGAGGATCATCGTGATGGCCATCACGGCGGCCGACGACTGTACGCAGAACGTCAGGATGCCGCCCAGCACCAGGAATATCAACGTGGTCACGAAGGAGTCGGGGTCAAAGGAGGCGAAGAAGTCGAGCAGTGCCTGGTTCTCGCCCAGGTGCATCTCCGTACCTGTAGCGCGGAGGGTGCCCAGACCCAGCAAGAGGAACGACAGTCCAAAGAGGAAGTCGCCGATGTACCTGTATTTCTTCAGGTAGATCAGGATAATACCGATGAAGAAGGCGGGATAGACGGCACTGGTGATGTCGAACGACATACCAGCCGACATGATCCATGCCGTCAGCGTCGTACCGATGTTGGCACCCATGATGAC
>AUXO016037548.1_pt1 | contig 10634 bp, 15 predicted proteins | sample 768731 | NCBI WGS metagenome assembly AUXO01 (sample SAMN02715735, study PRJNA202380) | gut metagenome | biome: sheep rumen | host: Ovis aries | place: New Zealand: Palmerston North
TTTCCTTCCATTTCAAATGTTGTTCCATTTCTAAAATCTCCTGCTGAATAAACTGCTGCCATATATATTTCTCCTTTCAATTTTTGTTTTTTTCAAAACAAATCTCTTTCTAAATTTTTAACATACATATTTTACTACATTTTCTTTGAAAAATCAATAGTTTTATTACTTTATATCTTATTTATACATTATTTATATATCATATTATAATATAATTCTTGTCAGAATTAGTTAAAGTTATACATCCAGATTTTGTAATTTGTACAGTATCTTCGATTCTAACACCAAATTTTCCTGGTATATAAATTCCCGGTTCATCTGTAACTACCATATTTTCTTTTAAATTTGTATCATTTTTATAATTTATATATGGTGGCTCATGTATTTCTAAACCTACTCCATGACCTAAGCTATGTACTAAGTCATAATCATGTAATTTAAAATCATTTGTAACCATTTTTGAAAATAATCTTATACTTGCTCCATCTCTATATTCATCTAATGTTTGCTTTTGGTTTTTTAAAACTAAATCATATACTGGTTTTACTTCTTCTGGAACTTTTCCTACAAATATTGTTCTTGTCATATCTGAACAATACCCATTATATTTACATCCCATATCTATTGTAATGATATCTTCTTTTTGAATCTTTCTATCTGTTGGGACAGCATGAGGCTTAGAAGAATTTTCTCCTGATGCAACTATTGTATCAAATGCTAATCCATCTGTTCTTTGTCTATAGTAATCAAAGATTTCATTAGCTATTTGTTTTTCAGTCATTCCAGGTTTTATATATGATAAAATATATGAAAAGCAATTATCTGTAATTTCACATGCAATTCTTAAGTTTTTCAATTCCTCTTCATCTTTTATCATTCTCTGTTTTTCTATAATATATTCAGTTTCTACTAAATTATTAATTTTATATTTTCTCATGTATTCTTTATATTGTGCATATGTTACATAATTTTCTTCAAATCCTACATTTTCACAAAACATAAAGAAATTTTCATAATCTTCGCTAGAAACATTTCTAACATCACAAACAATAATCTCATCAAAAAATGACAATGTGCTGTGTACATATTCTATATATCTTCCATCTGTAATATATATATTTTCTTTTCTCGTTATTAATAGTACACCTTCTGCATCTAACCCTGTTAAATATTTTATATTAATAGGATTAGAAATTATCATTCCTTGTAAATCCAAACTTGATATTTTATTTCTCAACCATTGTACTTTTGGATTCATTTTTATCACCTCATATAATTTTATCCTTTAAACATTCCTAATGTAAATATTTGTATAAGTACGAATTTTATTGTTTCAAATGGTACATATATACTAATAAATGTTGCTATTACAATAAAAGGTCCAAATGGTATGTATTCATTTGTTTTTCTGATTTTTGTAATTAATAATATTATGCTTAATATTGCTCCTATTAAGAATGACATAAGTGTTATAATTATTATGTTTGATAATCCTAATAATAAACCTAAAGCAGCCATTAATTTTACATCGCCAAATCCCATTGCTTCTTTTCCATAAAACAATCCACCAAGCAATGTTATCGCTAAAAATATACCTGCACCAGCTAACATTCCAAAGAACATATTAATAGCTATTGCTACATTTGATACCCCATACAAGAAGCAGAATATCAATCCTATTTCAAATATTGCCAAATTAAGCCTATTAGGTATTATTTGTTGTCTATAATCAATTATAAATACTGATAATAGTAATGGTGCTACTATCATAAATTTAATTAAATCTAAGTTTGCTACAATTGTATCTTGTATACCAAATACATATATAAGTCCAACATATATTATTGCAACTGCTAAAATTAATAAATAATTAGGTTTAAATTTTTTCTTATATTCTTTAAATATATCTAATGAAAATACTTTTTTATGTTCTGGTAATCTTTTATTCATCCAATCGACAAATTGTCCTACAAATATGGCTAATATTAATGCACCAATATAATAAGCTATATGTACATCATTTATAAACATTTTTATTTTTCTCCTTTATTCTTACTTTTTTTATATTTATTTTTTATAACATCCTCTATTGGTCTTTTCCATCTTGTATACCAATATTCTTTCTTTTGAATAGGTTCAACTAATATTGTATACATATTACATCTATTTCCACCTATAACATCTGTAAAAATTTGATCACCAACAGCTGCTATATTTTCTGGCTTTTCTTCTAATAATTTTTGTACTTTTAAAAAACCTTTTTTAAATGGTTTTTTTGCCAAATTTACATATGGAATATCTAAAGCATTTGAAACTTTACCAACTTTTTGTTTATCATTTGTGTTTGAAAGAATATACAATTTTATATTATTTTCTTTCATTTCTTTAACCCATTTTTTTACTTCTTCTGATAATTCTTGTTGATAATTTATAAGTGTATTATCAACATCTAAAATTAGTGCATTTATTTTATTTGCACGTAAATATTCAATTGTTATTTCTTTTACACTATTTATTAAATCATTTGGATATAATATCATTTTTTCCTCCATGCTAATTTTTGGCATTTATATATTATCAATTTGTTCGCTTTTTGTCAATATAACACAAAAAAAATCAATAGAAAATAAATACTTTTTCTATTGATTTTTAATCATATTTTCTTTTGTTTATTATATTATATAATGATTTATTTTCAATTAATTTTTATCTTATCATGATATTGTTTGATTAATTCCTCTAGCAACTATATCTTTCATATTTTCAATTAAATCATCAATTTCTTTTGGAGTAACTATCATATTATAGTTTCCAATATTTAACGCATCTTTTACTTCTTCATATTTATCTTCATCTTGCAATTTATTTAAATATTCATTTGATTCAGCTTTATCTTGTAACCTATCTATAAATATATCAATCCCATCAGAAACAAGTGTTGCAAGCTCCACAACAGTTGGAATACCGAATAGCAATTACAGGAATTCCTAAAGTTTCTTTACTTAACTCAGCTCTTGCATTTTCAACTCCCGCACCTGGCACTATTCCAGTATCTGCTATTTGCAGGCTTGAACTTATTCTTTCTATACTTCTTGATGCCAAACTGTCTATTACTATAATTAACTTTGGTTTTACATTATCAACTATTCCTTTTAATATTTCTAATGTTTCCATCCCTGTTGTTCCTAATACTCCTGGAGCAATCGCACATACATTTCTTGTATTTTCATCAATGTATTGTGGCATATATTTTATTAAATGTCTTGTTATATCTATCTCATTTATAACTTTGGGCCCTAAACTATCAGGAGTTACATAAATATTTCCAAGCCCAACTATTAAAACTTCTTCTTTTCTAGTAACATGTTTATCTAATATTTTTCCAAGTTCACTTGTTAATGTATCAGAAGCTTTTTGTATTTCTTCTTCTCTTGCTATTTTCAAATTTTTTATATCAATTGTTACATAGTTTCCTTTTGGCTTTCCAACTGCTGTTTCTCCATTTTCATTTGTAATAAACACTCTTTCAATATTTATATTTTCATCAACATTTTCTTTTTGGCTTTCTATCCCATCGATTTCTTCTAAACTATTTGTTTTTTTATAAATATCACGTCTTTCTAACGCCATATCTGTTCTAAAATTATACATAAAAAATCACCACTTTCACAATATATTTATCTATATTATTCTTGAAAGTGATGAGTTTTATTCATATTAAAATATTCCTACAATTTCTCCATTTTCATCTATATCTATTGATTCTGCTGCTGGAACTTTAGGAAGTCCTGGCATTGTCATAATATTTCCTGCTAAAACTACAATAAAGCCTGCTCCTGATTTTAATACAACATCTCTTACATGTATATTAAAATCTTCTTTACATTCTAAATTTTTTGGATCATCTGAGAATGAATATTGTGTTTTTGCAATACATACTGGGAATTTTCCATATCCTATTTTTTCAATTTTATCAATTGTTTTCAAAGCTTCTTCAGCATATTCTACATCTTTGGCACCATAAATTTTAGTACATACTTTTTGGATTTTTGTTTTAATATCATCTTCTAAATCATATGTATAATTTAATGTGCTTTCTTTGTCACATAATGAAACTAATTTTTCAGCAATGTCTATTGCCCCATTTCCACCTTTTGCCCATCCTTCTACCACACTAAATTCTACACCTTTTTCTTCTATTTTTTCTTTTAGGAATTCAATTTCAGCGTCTGTATCTGTATTATATTTATTCAATGCAACTACAACATTTACTCCAAAATTATCTTTTAAGTTCTCAATATGTTTATAGATATTACTTAATCCTTTTTCAATAGCCTCTACATTTTCTTTTTGTATATCTTCTTTTGGAACTCCCCCATGATATTTTAAAGCTTTTATTGTTGCAACTAATACTACTGCATCTGGCTTTAATCCGGTTCTTTTACATTTAATATCCAAGAATTTTTCAGCGCCTAAATCTGCTCCAAATCCAGCTTCTGTAACTGTATAATCTGCAAGTTTTAGAGCTGTCTTTGTTGCAATTATACTATTACATCCATGTGCAATATTTGCAAATGGTCCTCCATGAATTATTGCTGGTGTATGTTCTAATGTTTGAACAAGATTTGGTTTTATTGCGTCTTTTAAAAGTACTGCCATTGCTCCTTCTGCTTTTAAATCTTTTACATATATAGGTTTATCATCTTCGTTATATCCAACTAATATTTTTGATAGATTTTCTTTTAAATCAAATATATTTTTAGATAAACATACCACAGCCATTATTTCAGATGCTACTGTTATATCAAATCCATCTTCTCTTGGAACAATTTTACTTTCTCCTGATAAACCTGTATTTACTTTTCTTAACTGCCTATCATTTAAATCTACGCATCTTTTCCAAACTACTTTTTTAAATTTTAATTCATTTCCAAAATATATGTGATTATCTATTATTGCAGAAAGCAAATTATTAGCAGATGTCATAGCATGTATATCACCTGTAAAATGTAAATTTATATCTTCCATTGGAGCTACTTGTACATATCCTCCACCAGTTGCTCCTCCTTTAATTCCAAAAACAGGTCCTAAAGATGGCTCTCTTAAAGCTAATATTGATTTTTTTCCAATCTTTCTTAATCCATCTGCAACAGCGATTGAAACTGTCGTCTTTCCTTCACCTAATGGTGTTGGACTTATTGCTGTAACTAATATTAATTTTCCATTTTCTTTTTCTTTTAGTTTTTCATCTAACTTTTCAGAAATCTTTGCTTTATATTTCCCATATGGTTCAATAAATTCTTCAATTTCTAAATCTTTTGCTATATCATTTATTTCTTTTAATTCAACACTTTTTGCTATTTCTATATCTGTCATTAAACTCACTTCCTAACATATATGATTTATATTTTTTATATCATTATAAATTTACAAAGTCAATGAAATATTTATATTTTTTAATATATTATTTATTCAGTTTTAATACTATTTTTCAAATAAAAAACAAGCCCTTTAATATCGGCTTGCTTCATACATCATTAAAATACTAACCCTACTATTATTCCTATTAATGCTCCTACAAAAACTTGCACTGGTGTATGTCCTAGAACTTCTACAAGTTTTTCTTGCACTTCTAATCCACTAAGTCCTGGGGTTTGAACTATTTTATTTAAAAGTCTTGCTTGTTTTCCTGCAGCTCTTCTTACTCCTGCTGCATCATACATTACAATTAATGAAAATAATAATGCTAATGCAAACATTGGAGTATCAACTCCTATATCTTTTCCTATCATTGTAGCAACAGAAACAACTACTGCAGAATGAGAACTTGGCATTCCTCCTGCTCCTAATATTCTTTTAAAATTAAACTTTTTAGTTGTAACTAAATCATAGACTAATTTAAATAATTGTATAAAAAACCATGTTAATACAGGAATTATTATATATTTATTATGTATAAAACCTTCAAAATTGTTCATTAAGCTTTCTTTCATCTTTTTCTTTCCTCTTTTCTTTCTTGTATCTTATGCATCAAAGTTTTCTTCTTCAACACTTCCATTTTTTTCTAAAAGTATTGTTATTTTTTTATCAGCTTCATCTAGCATTTTACTACATTCTTGTGAAAGTTTCATACCTTCTTCAAACTTTTTCATAGACTCATCTAAATTTAAGTCACCTTTTTCTAATTCTGTAACTATATTTTCTAAATTAGCCATATTTTCTTCAAATGTATTTTTTTCTTCTTTCATATCTATTATCTATTCCTTCCTTATAAAACTTTCGCATTTTTTTGTCCATCTACAAATCTCAAATTAATTTCATCACCAGATTTTAAATCTTTACTAGATTTTATAACATTGCCATCAATTTGAGCTATTGTATAACCTCTAGTCAAAGTCTTAAGCGGACTTAAAGCATCTAATTTAGATACTAATTCAACATATTTAGTTTTTTCTTCTTTTTGTTTTAATTTTATTGCATTCTCTAATTTTCTCATATAAACATCTATATTTTGATAATTATCATATATAAATCTTTTTGGTTCTTTAAAAACTCTACTAGACATACATTTTTCATATTTCAATCTCATGTATTCTAATTTTTTTATCAAAGATTCCCTTAATCTTTTTCTACATAGTTCTAATTTATCAATTACATCTCTCATATTTGGTACCGCAAGTTCTGCAGCGGCTGACGGTGTAGGTGCTCTTAAATCTGCAACAAAATCTGCAATTGTAAAATCAGTTTCATGTCCTACTGCAGATATAACAGGAAGTTCTGAATCATATATTGCATCAGCAACTATTTTTTCATTAAAAGGCCACAAGTCTTCTAGTGATCCTCCACCTCTTGCTAAAATTAATACATCAGCTAATTTATGTTCATTCATGTATTCTATTGCTTTAGCTATTTTTTCAGCTGCCCCTTCCCCTTGCACTGGAACTGGCAATATTCTCAAATTAACATTTGGATTTCTTCTTGTTGAAACATTTATTATATCTCTAACAACAGAACCCGTTTTAGATGTTAATACTCCTATTACCTTAGGCATCTTAGGAATAAGCTTTTTATGCGCTTGATCAAAATATCCTTGTTTCTCTAAATCAGCCTTTAATTGTTCAAATTTTTTGTATAAATCTCCAACACCATCTTCTTCCATGGCTTTTACATATATTTGATAAACACCATCTCTCTCATAAACAGAAACTGTTCCAAATACTATAACTTTACTTCCTTCTTTAGGTTCAAACAATAATTTATCAGCATATCCTTTAAACATTACACATTTTATCAAACTATTTTCATCTTTTAATGTAAAATATAAATGCCCTGTATAATGTCTTTTATAATTAGAGATTTCGCCTTTAACTAATACATTATTTAAGAATTCATCACTAACAAATTTTTCTTTAACATATAAATTCAAATCTGTAACTGTCATTGGATTATATTTCATTTTTAGCTCCATTCTTACTCTTCATTATCTTTTACAACACTTGCTAAAATTCCATTTACGAATTTTTTTGAATTATCTTCTCCATATTTTTTAGCAAGTTCAACAGCTTCATTTATAGCAACTTTAAATGGAACTTCTTTATACTTAATTTCATATATTGCTAATCGTAAAATTGATAAATCAATTTTTGAAATTCTTTCTAATTTCCATTCTGATTTTAAATTTTTTTCTATTTCTTGATCTATTTCATTTATATTTTTTTGAATACCTAATGCTGCATCTTCAATATAATTTTTTGCGTTTGTACTATTAATTTCATTAGCTTCTATATATAATTTAATTGCTTCTTCAATATCATCTGTTTTTTGTATTTCTACACTATAAACTAACTTAAAAGCTAATTCCCTTATGCTTGATCTATCCATTTCTTTCTCCTATCATTAAAATCTATCTATAAAGTTTTTTAATCTTTCTTTTACATCATCTTTATTTTTATAAACATAATCTCCAATAAATGCACAAGTAAAAATAAGTACTAAACCAATAATTAAATCTCTCATACCTGTTATAAGTAATATTACAGCAATAGTCACCCCTAAGATAATTCCCTTATTTCTACTCCAAAACTCTTTAAAATCGTCCATTTCTTTTTTCCTTTCTTATTTAATAATATACTTTAATTAATAGTAAATTATATAAATAGAACTATATTATACTTTCTTTTCAGTTTTATTCTCAACTGGTTTTACATCTACTGTATTTTTTACTCGTATGTTTACTTCTTTTACTTCTAAATCTGTAGCTCTTTTTATTCTATCTTTTATCTCTTTTTGTAAATTTAATGATAAATCTTTTATAGTTGAATCATTAGATACAACTATAGTAGCTAATACATTTACATTATTATCTTTATCTAATTCAACTTTTGTTGTTATATCTTTAGTGTCTTTATATTCGTTAGTTACTGAATTAACTAAATTTTCTAGAGTATCTTTAGAAATTAATAATTTTCCATTTTCATTTTGTAGAAGAACTCCTGGTCTATCTCTCATTGGATCCCCTGAACCTCTATCAAAGAATATACATTTTATTGCTATTATAATTAATAACGCACATACTCCTAAAATTATTTTTGATGATGTTTCTCCAACTAACCATCCACCTATTACATTTCCTATTGTTCTTATATCTACCCATCCAAATATCATTACACATAATAATACAGAAATTATCAATACAATATTGCAAAATAATATTAAAGCAAATTTTTCAAAAATTTTCATTTTCATTTCTCCATTCATTTTATATTTTTTATTTTGTTTAAGTATTTTATTTGACTAATTAATTTTCATCTTTTGCTTCATCTAAAGCTGGCTTCTCAACTTTTTTTACATTTGTATCTACACCTTGCACATGTACATTTACTTCTTCTACACTTATTCCTGTCATGTTTTCAACTGCTTTTTTTACTCTATTTTGGATTTCAAATGCAACATCTGGAATTCTTGTTCCATATTCCACTACAATGTTTACATCAATTTTTATTTTATCATCATTTTTATCTACTTTTATTCCTTTTGCCATATTTTTCTTTCCGCTTAATACTTCAGAAATTCCTCCTGCAAATCCTCCTGCCATACTAGCTACTCCAGAAACTTCTGATACAGCAACTCCTGCTATTACTGCTATTACATCATTAGATATTTGTATTCCTTCTTGCTCATTTGATTGTTGCTCTTGAACATTGGCTTTATTTATTTCTTCATTATTATCTGTTTTAACTTCTCCTTCAATTTCTATAGCATCTTTCTTTTTGTCACTCATATTTATTCCTCCTTTAATATCAAAAAATTGATACACTTATACTTTATAAGTATATCAATTTTTCGTAATTTTTACAACCTATTTTTATAATTTTTATATACGTATTTATTGAATTTTATTCAAATTTCTCTAATTTTGAAATTGCATTTCCTCTTAAATAATCTTGAATTGGCATTCTTTTAGCATTTTCTCCTTGAATCTCAAGCACTTTCAATACTCCGTCTTTAGCTTTTATATATAATCCATCTTTAACATTAGATTCGATTACTGTTCCATTTTCTAACTTTTCTATATCTAGTTCAGAAGCATTATTTATACTATTCATATTATCAATAAATTGAACTTTCCAGAATTTTATTTTCTTACCATTCAAAAATGAATATGCTCCCATAATTGGATTTAATCCTCTTACTAAATTTTTTATTTCAATAGCAGTTTTGTTCTCCCAATCAATTTTGGCCATTTCTTTATTTAGCATTGGTGCCATTGTAAAATCATCACCTTGTTTTTCTCTTGGAGCTGTACCATTTTCAATTTGTTTTAATGTTTCTACTAACAATTTAGCACCTATTGTAGAAAGTCTTCCCCATAATTCTCCTGTTGTTTCATCTTCTCCAATCTCAACTTCTTCTTTTAATATCATATCACCAGTATCCATACCAAGTCCCATATACATCGTAGTTATACCTGTTATTTTTTCTCCATTTAATACAGCCCATTGAATTGGTGCTGCTCCTCTATATTTAGGCAATAGCGATCCATGTACATTTATACTACCTTTACTTGGAATATCCAATATTTCTTGCGGAAGTATTTTTCCATACGCTACAACGCAAATAACATCTGGATTTAATTTTTTTATTTCATTAATAAATTCTTCATTATTTCTTACTCTATCTGGTTGATAGATTTTTAAATTCTTTTCAATTGCAAATTCTTTAACAGGTGAAGCAATCATTTTCATTCCTCTACCTTTTGGTTTATCAGGATTTGTTACTACTGCTAATATTTCATGTCCTTCATTATATACCGCTTCTAAACTTTCCTTTGCAAAATCAGGTGTTCCCATAAACACTATTTTCATATTCTATCCCTCCGGTGTTATATATTCTAAAGTTCCTGGTATCATCTTTTCTACAAAAAGTTCCCCATTTAAATGGTCTACTTCATGGCAGATTGCTTGTGCAAATAAATCTTTTGCTTTTACCTTAACTCTTTTTCCATCTCTATCAGTATATTCTGCTGTAACTTCAGTTGGTCTAACAACTTTAGCAAATTGATTTGGAAAGCTTAAACATCCTTCTTCCATTTCTTCTGCACCTTTTGTTTTTAATATTACAGGATTTATCATTGC
>AUXO016634595.1_pt1 | contig 10634 bp, 5 predicted proteins | sample 768731 | NCBI WGS metagenome assembly AUXO01 (sample SAMN02715735, study PRJNA202380) | gut metagenome | biome: sheep rumen | host: Ovis aries | place: New Zealand: Palmerston North
TTATTAAGCCAAAAACACTGCTTTGTCATCATGCGGCCGTCTGGGAGGGGCAGTTTATCATTCCCATCCCTGCCATGAGGACGAACATGGGCAACACGATTCTCGCCATGTTTTGGAAGATCGTTGCAAACACCGTTTGCAGTAGGCGTTAGCTTAACGCCTCGACGAATAGTCTTGACCGTTCGCTCCCATACCTTACGGACCTCATCAAGGTCGCCATTTGGAATGTTCCAGAATTTGACCCGCTCAAATACGAGTTCTCCGGCTTCGTTTTCCTTGAAGATAACAAAGAGAAATTTCGTCGGGGCAAGATAATTATACAGTTCAGAGCTTTCCCAGTCGGTTTCTTTACTCAGCTTGATAAAATCAAACGTTGGGAAGGACATGTTTTCTTTGATCGTGCAATCCCGGCGGAGCCGTATGGTCTTCGGGACGATACCGGCTTTTTGAAACTCTGCTGTGTATGCGATTCTACCTTGGATATCAAGCATTTTCCCGAGGAGGATAGCGTTAAGGTTTTTGGGCGAGTTGTCTACACCGAACATAGCTTTTAGCTCAGCCTGCGTCTTGCCGTAATATGGAGATACCTTATCTATAAGGTACTGCTCAAAGCTTTTCGTAACAAGGTCGTGCCAATCCTTAACTATATGCTCGTCCTGCTTATTACCGAAGATGTAATTCCGCAGCACGATCGTCATATAGGTCGACTTCAGCGAGTAAGCCCGCTGCATGGCAGGGATATCGGAAAACGGCTGCTGGCGAACGCTGCTTTTATTTGCGCCTTTGGTGCAAGCAGCAAGATAAAGTGTATCGCCCTCGGATATCTCGTGTGCTTTACCCGCTCGGATCTTTGAGATGATTTTTTCCCAATCCTGTTCGATTATTATGAGGTCATCTTCGGGAAAACTGAATAGTATGGCACGGTCTATCGTATAGTCGCCCTTTGGACGGTCGTATAAATGCTCATAAGAAAGCAGGAGCATCGTGTTGCACTTTTTCCAAAAAGCACTGGTTTTGAAGGTCTTTTCATACTCCTGCATATAATCGATTATATTGCAGACCAACCGTTCTTTCGCGCTGATGCCTCTGCTCGTATGGATGTAAGGAGTGACCTTAAGCTCAACACCAGCTTCGGGGAAATCGGGCTCGGCCTCGGAATTTGGAGTATAGCCAAATACGCTCTCCTCGATCATTGTGCCGATAGCACCTTTTCCTGTTTCCAACCGGCCGGTCGTATCGAGTTCGCGAAGAGGCTTGCCTATGATCTCCTGCGCTCTTTTCAATATGGCGTCCCTTGTGGTGTATTCCGTCCCTTTCAAAGCGCGAACCTCCTAAAGAATTATCAGAAAGGGCCTTGCTGCACACAAGGCCCTATAAGGTTGTTTATTCCTCGGCAAAGATGCTGTCGAGAACTTTGCCCATTCTTGTTATCATAGGCACGACAAGCGCATTGCCCATGCAGAAATAACGCATACGGTCGGGCATGCCAGTATTGGTCCATTCATCGTCAAAGCCCTGCAAACGCTCCGCTTCGACTGGCGTTAGCAGACGCATTGTACCGGTATCAGGATCGCAAACGACGTGCGTGGACCTGTTGAGCGTGGATTCGCTCGTGAGCATCGTCCTGCCGGGCTTGTTCCACGGATCCGGGAAAGCGATGGGGCCTTCGGAGAAGGTGTACTCATGGCCCGAGGCAGAAGTCCTATCCACCTTCTTTGCGCCTTTGAGGTAGGTCCACTTCGCCATCTTATCACTTGTGATAAAGAACTTGCTGTCGACATCATGCTGCAGGACTTCGCCAAGCGTTTTCGGGGCTTCGCCGTCTTCGGTTATGCTTGCTGTATAAACGGTATGACCGTTCATGTAACCCGCGGTCTCAAAAGCAAAAGTGAACTTCTCACTCACCTCAAAGATATCCTCGGGAAGCTCCTTCGATGCGATGCTACCAACTTCAGATACGGGGAAAGCCTTTGCCATGAAGCCTTCCTTGCTTATGATCTGCGTCTCATCAAACTCGGAAGCCCTTTTCCAGTAGGCGGTATCATTTCTGTATGCGAAAATGAACGTCCTACGGCGGCGCTGAGCTGCACCATACTGAGCGGCATTGACTACGCGCCATTCCACGTTATAGCCCTGCTCGGCAAGGCAAGCGAGTATAACGGCAAAATCGCGGCCGCGCTGTTTTGCAGGCGATTTCAAAAGCCTATCAACATTTTCTAGAAGACAGAACGGAGGCTTTTTCGCAATAATCGTATCCCTTATCTGCCACCACAAAACGCCCTTCTTTCCCTCGATGCCTTTGGCAGAGGAAAGAGGATGCGCAACGCTGTAATCCTGGCAGGGGAAGCCTCCGACAAGAAGTGAATGATCGGGAATGGTCTCTTTGTTTACCGTGGCGATATCTTCGCAAGTATGATATTCGCCGTTCGTATCGGGGCTGTCACCGAAATGCTTCACATAGCATTGATGCGCCCACTGTGTCCTAGCGCCTGGTTCCCACTGTGAAAACCAAGTCGTTTTCCATCCTGTTTGCAGACGGTCGAATCCTAACCGGAATCCTCCGACGCCTGCGAACAATTCGCAGATAGTCTTTTCCATAAAAGCCCTCCTTAGGCTGCAGACGCAGCCATTCGCTTATTTGATTTGGCCTGGGGCAAAGCCCTTGTTAACACCGACAGCCGCCGGATCCATGGCCATTTTTAATTATAACATCGATAATGCTTACGGGCAAGGAAAATATGGAAGGGGTTTGAGTTCTATACAGAAATATGGTATAATTTGTCGAGAAAACATCCCAACTTGCGCAAATAAACGAGAGGTGCGAAAATGAGCGAGATCAACAAGATCCCCTTTGGAAAGCTGAAGGACGCTGATTTGTTTGTCGATACTGTATATGAGGGCGGCCAAGGCAGCAATTTGAGCAGCGAAGTCATTTCAAAGCTACTTCATGTTGGTAATTCTGGCGGATTCAGGAAGTGTATGAAAGTGCAAGACGGGAAAAAGACCAAAGATGCCGCTTATGTTTGTATCTACACAACAGGCGAGGAAATAGAGTGGATGGATGAACTCGACCGAACACTCGGACGGTTTACATATTGGGGCGATAACAGAAAAGCAGGGAACCCTATAGCGAAGACGAAGTTTGGAGGCAACGCCTTTTTGCAGGAGATCTTTTCAAAGTTGTCCTTGGGACTTAGAAAACAAATCGCACCTGTGTTCATTTTTCAGAAGTACTGCGGCCGTGATATTATGTTCTGCGGGTTAGCCGTTCCTGGCGACAGAAGGATCAATCCACAGGATGCCCTGGTTTCCGTGTGGGCACAGAATGACCAAGGCAGATATCAGAACTATAAGGCTATGTTCACGGTCCTGGATACGTCTTTCATAGATCATCGTTGGCTGGAAGACCTGGAGAATGGGAAAGGATACGAGAGCATCTATGCTCCGAACGTATGGAAAAAGTGGGTAGATAAGAATGCCTATTCTCCACTCATAAGCGAAAAGAATCCCATATTGTACAGAAAAAAGAATGAGCAGCTGCCAATGCTTGGGACGCTTGAGAACAATATGCTCGAAGCTATTATTTCAAAGTTCTCTGACCCATATGGCTTTGAAAGCTTTGCGTGCAAACTCGTTCAAATAATGGACTCCAATATTATTAGCATCGAGCAAACGCGACGGACTAAAGACGGTGGGCGCGATGCTGTTGGAAAGTACCGCGTCGGACTGCCGTCTGGTGGTATTGAACTTGAGTTTGCTTTGGAAGCAAAACGCTATAAGACGGATAATTCTGTTGGCGTTAAGGAAACATCGCGTTTGATCTCAAGGATAAAGCATCGTCAATTCGGTATTTTCGTTACCACATCCTTTGTTGGCGATCAGGCATACAAGGAAATCATAGAAGACCAGCAGCCTATAGTCATTATTTCAGGTAAGGATATCGTGAATATTCTAATTGGCGCCGGAATCAACAGCATTGACTTGCTGGATGAATGGTTAAAAGCTAACTTTTGAACATAGCTATGCGTGTTTGCGGTATTTGATTAAATACTGATATAGAATGTAAGGATTGACGTTCAAGCTTTTTCTTTGACTGTGGAGGTAATCTGATGAGCGTAAATGTTATGGTATATGGCCCAGGGCAAGAAACCGATGAATACCAGGCCGCCTTGCGACTCAAAGAGATAATACTGGACAGCCTTCCCTCCTCTGCTATAGGAGAGATCATTCTGTATGCAAATGCAACACTCTTTGGGCAGGCGGTTAAAGATATAGATATTCTTATGGCAGGGTACCTAAAGGACTATACTGTTAATGCTGAATTCTATGTGCCCAACGAAGGAAACAAGAGGGAATCGGTCGAGATCCTGAGCTTCTGTACCACGATCGAAGTCAAGCGTCATGATATATCAAATGTTTTCTTGAATGGTACCGATCTATATGTGACGTATGGACAAAAAAACCATTGTGTAACAAGCCAGTCAAATAGGCAGAAAATATCGGCCATGGAGTATTTTAGAAAGAATATCATGACGCCGGTATTTGTCACCAATATTATTTGGTTCACGCAGATAACCCCAAGAGAGCTTAGTTCATTATTGACACATGACGGGCATTCTTTGGCTTCAAATGCATTGGGGTGCGAATTTGACTTCAAGGACTTGATCCGAATCCTGATATCTGAACAAACTCCTTATAAGCTCCGAAACACATATGTTTTAAAAGCAAATGATAACCCCAACTCGCTAAAGGAAATCAAGAATGTTCTTTCTTTGTTTTCAACAAAAAAAGAACAAGTCGGAGAATTAACAAGGCGGAAGATCGAACAGATAACTAGTAGTTCTCTCTTCGGGAGCGACTTGCTAAGTTCGTCTGACAAGGTCTCAATATGCAGAGGAAGGGCCGGAACCGGCAAGACTGTAGGATTGATACAAGTCGCTATTCATTTGGTCAACGAAGAACAAGCCAGAGTTCTAATGCTTACATATAACAAAGCGCTTGTTTCAGATATACGACGTCTTCTTGCATTTATGGAATTGCCGGATATGTTCCAGACAAATTGTTTGCATATTAACACTATGCACTCATATTTTTATCGCCTTGCAAACGCAGTTCTGTTTGAGAACAAAGCATCCGGAGGAGCTTTTATAGATAATTATGATGGTGTTCTAAAAGAGCTACTGGAGTTTATTAACGATGATGAAGGGCTTGCGCTGGCAAAAGAGCAATGTGCGTCGGACAGCGATCTAGACTGGGACTACATTTTGATAGACGAGGCTCAAGATTGGACTGATCTTGAGCGGGATATCGTCCTGAAAATGTTTGATAAAGACAAAATCATCGTTGCCGATGGTGGGCAGCAATTCGTCCGAAGGATCGACGTTTGTGACTGGTCAATAGTGCGTGAAAGGAACAATATTCGGCTCAAATATTGCTTAAGGCAGAAGGAAAACTTGGTCTCGTTCATAAATGCTTATGTTCAGGAACTTGGCGTTCTGGGGAGCAAAGTCTTGACAAAGAACAATCTTCCTGGTGGAAAGGTAAGAATCATATCGGATGATGATCTTTTCAATATCCATGAACAAGAAATAGAGAAGTTGAAAAGAGCGGGAAATACGTATTATGATATGCTCTATCTGGTCCCGCATGCTCTGGTGACAAAACAGTATGGGGACAGCGAGTTTCTTCTCAAAACGAAGTTTGAGCAGCAAGGTATTCTCGTCTGGGATGGAACATCAGCGAAAAACAGAGAAAGCTATTCAACAAATCTTGATGAAATACGTGTTTTGCAGTACGATTCGTCAAGAGGTCTAGAGGGCTGGACCGTTGTATGTATGGATTTCGACCAGTTCCTAAGTGAAAAAGAGTCAGAATATGTTGATGGGGAGGTAGACGCATTACTGTTAGAAAGCAAAGAGGAGCGAAAGAGGAAGTACCTCTATAATTGGGCAATGATCCCGTTGACTCGCGCAATCGATACTATTATCATTACGATAAAGGATAGCAAGTCCGAAACGGCAGGATTATTAAGAACGATCGCCAAAGAGCTTTCGGACTATGTTTCGTGGGAATGCTAAACAGTATAGCATAAGCGTATGAACATTAAGCTTTTGGTAAGTATGGCTCAGAGCTGCGCGAAGGATAGCGCCATCACTTACGACGAATTTGATAAGCTTTATGCCGACCTCTCTCTGAAAGAGAAATACAAGGTCGTTAATATTCTATATGAAAACGGGATAGATTTGGTAGATGAACACATAGAAAATGAGGCTAGTGTATTTGAAATTGAGGGGGCAAACAGTTTTGATTCAGTTATAGCTGATGATAACAATTCAGAAACAGTTAATGCTTTTTTTGTTGATTCGGGCTTTGGCGATGATTTGTCGAGCTATTTGATTGAGAGTAAGGAGATTCACCAATCAAACGCAATTCTATGCAGTTTGATACAGCAAAGGAATAGACAAGCGGCGCAGGATCTTTGTATAAAGAACAAAAAGCTGGTCGATAAGTGTGTTGTAGCTTATCGCAAGATATACGGAAATGATTTGGATTTCGAAGACCTGGAACAGGTAGGCTTTATTGGTCTTCTAACAGCAGCACAAAAGTTCGATCCAAGCATGGGTGCTTTCGGTACTTACGCTGTTTATTGGATAAAGCAGGTGATTTCTAGGGAGATAATGGAGCATGGCTTTATTATACGTATTCCAGTACATATGATGGATAAAATAATAAAAGTTACAAAAGCAGAATCACAATGCCCTGGCGAAGCCTCCTTATATAATAGAATACAGCATATTGCGCAGTCATTAGGATTGCAAGAAAAGGAAGTCAAAGAGTGCCTTGCCTTAAGGGAAAACATCTTATCGCGCACTTCTTTATCGACTTTGGTCGGTAAAGAGGAGGAAACAGAATTAGGGGATTTCATTCCAGCCGAAGAAGATAATGACCCGGTTGCAACAGAAGTCTTTGGGAAAACATTAAGAGGTGATATGGAGAAATGCCTTTCCCTACTTACGGACAGGGAACGAAGAGTGCTAATGATGCGAAATGGATGGGATGGGGGAAGGCCAATGACACTGGATCAAATAGGACTTGTCTTTAACGTTACAAGGGAAAGAATACGGCAAATAGAGGTAAAAGCCTTAAGAAAACTTAGGCATCCAAGCAGAAGCAAGATCATCAAAGATTATCTGGAGGATTAATATGTCAAACGCAGTATTAGCAAATAGGATCAAGGACGTTATCAGTGAGATTAATGCTGAAAACAACGCAGTTATAGTTTTAAAAGGCATTCCGCTTTCATTGGTAGACAGCTCTATTGATAAGATCCACCTCGAGGATGTGGTCGCCAATAAACTTGGATACTTTATGTCTGTTTACGGAAGGAGAAAGATCCTTTGTTATGAGGAGTTCCTTCTCTTGTCGGATTTCATCGTCTCACAATACAAAGAGGTTTATATTGTAGACAACAATATCTATTTGGAGCAGTACCCTGTAGAAGAATGCTTCTCCGATTCTGTACGAGTTGGGTTGCTCAACCATTTTTCCGAATCTGATGAGGATGAGAACGATGATCGCTTTATTGGTGATATAGGAGAATATGTTTCCATATTCGAGGGAATAAAAGAGTACAATGGTTATCTTTTGGGTGCCTATTTGCCTGCTGCAGCACTGCAAAACACAAAGGTGATCACTATTCCTCTGTTTGACAATAAAAAAGAAGATCTCGCGTATAGGGAAACTTCTGAATCTGCTATTGACGTTGATATCATTGAAGAGGCAGACTATATTGATTTCATAAAAAGGCTTTTCAATGAACCTGATGAGTTGCAGATACGTATATCAAATTATACTGGGGATGTCAATCGCTTAAAAGAACATCTTGCTACGGCTGCATATTACTGGAAAGACTACACTGACGTATTCTGTATCCAGGCAAAAGAACTTACTGATTCATATCAACATAGGGATGAGTACAGTAAGATATTGAAGGACTATTGGGGTTATCCATCCTTCAGAACGCTTCCGGTGTATGACATGAACAAATTGGAAAGAGGAGAAAAAAGCATCGTTCATGTTTCGCAAGAGAGCGTCATCGCGAATTTAGTAGAAGAAGTTGAAAACTGCGGGGAAGGCAAAGACTTCCGCGACATATTTGTAACAGCACCGACCGGAGCCGGCAAATCCGTCATGTTCCAGGTGCCGGCCATTTACCTGGCGGAAAAATACAATCTGCTTACGATCGTTATCTCTCCCCTGATAGGATTGATGAACGACCAGGTAAAAACGCTCGAGCTTAAGAACTACAAGTATGCAAAAACGATCAACTCGGATATTTCACCGATAATAAAGCAGGATATAATCTCAAAAGTCTCAGAAGGAGAGTACCATATCCTCTATATTTCGCCTGAAACATTATTGAGTCGAAGCGATGTGGAACAGCTAATTGGCGACAGGACGATCGGCATGATCGTTATAGATGAAGCGCATATTGTCACAACATGGGGGAAACAGTTCAGACCTGATTACTGGTATTTAGGGGACCATATTCGCAAACTCAGGAAAAAGCAAATGGATAAAAAGAACCGTTCTTTCGTTATAGCTACGTTCACAGCTACAGCGATTTACCGCGGTTTTGAAGACATGTATACTGAGACCATCAACAGTTTGCATATGCTAAATCCTATCACCTATTTAGGATATGTGAAACGAGGAGATATCGATATTGTTATCAATAAAACGCGCAAAGATAAGGGCGAAAGAACAGAATATGAGTTGGATAAGCTGGATCAGATAGAATCTGTGTTAAGGCGGGCAATAATGACAGACAAAAAAACGCTGGTCTATTTCCCGACCGTTGCTCTGATACAACGATGTTATGAATATCTACGGAATAAACATGAGATTCAACAGGTTGCGATTTATCACGGGTCGTTGAGTAGGGACGAAAAGCAAGAAAACTATGAAAAGTTTAGGTCGAAAGAAAAAATAATGATGCTTGCCACTAAAGCATTTGGCATGGGTATCGACATTAACGATATAGAGATAATTATGCATTTTGCCCCTACGGGGAATGTGTGCGATTATGTCCAGGAGATAGGACGTGCTGCTCGGCGCGAGGATTTACGCGGAGAAGCATTATATTACTATAACTCTCGTGACTTTAAGCACATCAACAGGTTGCATGGAATGTCTATGATACACAAGTACCAGTTGGTGAAGGTTATAGAAAAAATCGACGAGCTTTATCAACAAAATATGAAAACGTCAAAAAGATTCGATCAAACTAAGAAGAGGAATGCAATGCTTCTTGATGCGGAGAACTTCGGCTATATTTTTGATTCTCCGGTCAGCGACGAAGTTGGAAATATCAACAAGGTCAAAACCGCTTTGCTGCTAATTCAAAAAGATTTTGAATCAAAGGTAGGGTTCTCGCCTATCACAGTAAGACCTATCCCACTGTTTTCTATTGGGTACTTCCAAATCACTCCAAGCACACAGAGACAACTTTTGCTGCGGTATCCGGATACGCTTCAGGAAATAGAGAGCAACAAACATATTTGTCGTGTCCAGCTAAATTCAATTTGGGCAAAAGACTTTAGAGACTTCTCGTTCCCCATGTTTAAGTATCTTCTTTATTCAAAGGATACTGAAAAGCTTGGCTTTGTAAACAGTTATCCGATGGAAGCTGCACTTTGTGTCACAGTAAATTATCGCAGAGACTTTGAGAGTGTATTTAAAAACATTTGGGATACCTTAAAGGGCTTTATCGGGAAAAAGGTTATTACTTCCGAGCATACTGCTGTATCAGAAATCATAGATATGCTTGCGTCAAGTTGCAAAATGACCAAATATAAGGCGCAAACCATTAGTGAAGTTGTAATCGCTTCCATGGATTCGTATAGGAAAAAATTCACCAAATCACTGACGCCGATTGCGATAGAAAAAACTTCTATGGACGGAAAAACGAAATATCAATTCAATGTTGCGGTCAATTCGTATTTCCGTTGGGTAGAATCAGGTCTGAATAGAATTGTTGACGAGACAAACGATGGACTATTGTACTTGATCAACGATAACGGGAATAGGATCCAAGAGTTCAACGTTATATTGGGCATCTTGGAAGCTATGGAGGTTCTATCGTTTGAAATGGTAGGTGGTGCCAATAGCCAGCTTTATATCTATATCAACCAGATCCAGGCTCTTAAAAATATAGTCAATAATTCGTATCAATACGAGAATCGACTGTTAGACATGGTCTCGGAGCGACATCAAGTATCCGTTAAGATGCTGACCTATCTTTACGAAAACGACTTTACGAGCGAAGAAAGATGGGATATACTGGAAAACTATTTCCTTGGAAGAATCCCAGAAAAGGTTAAAGCCGATTGTAGAAGGCTTGGGATAATAATGTGATGCTTATTGGTTACCTCACATTTGCACTGCGGCCAACTAAATAATCCAGCGACACCCCATACAGATCTGCGATGCGAATCAGGATCTCCAGCTTGGGTTCACGTGTCATAAACTCATAGTTTTGATAGGCCTTCTCGGTGATGTCGCAGTAAACGGCGACCTGCATCTAGGTAATGAAGGCGCACGGGATCGCCGTATCAAAGGTTCATCTCGGTGAG
>AUXO017332858.1_pt1 | contig 10633 bp, 11 predicted proteins | sample 768731 | NCBI WGS metagenome assembly AUXO01 (sample SAMN02715735, study PRJNA202380) | gut metagenome | biome: sheep rumen | host: Ovis aries | place: New Zealand: Palmerston North
ATCCAGTGCAATATATGGATTATCTCCATCAACAAACTTATCAACAAGATAATCCGTACTTTCACCACCAGGATTTGACAGATTTATAATGCTTCTTGGAATTGCTGATGTGTTCCGCATAGATCGGTATTGAAATTGCAATATTCCTGGTGGTAACTCAGATGCTTCGTCATTTATAATCCTATCATAACTTGCACTTTTAAACTTTTGTTTCTTGTCAGTTCTATCAAATGCCTTAAAATATATCGTGTTGCCGTTCGGTGCTATTATCTTCGGTGTAGGTGTTTTTATTGCTTCACAAACTAACTTCCTACCTAATTTAATCTCGTATGGTTTTAATCTCTCAGCATCACAGCACCAATCCACCAGGTTCTCCCAAATGGAATTCGTATCTAATAATTCAGCATAATTCCTACGGGTAACAAGACAAGTATAATCGGGTTCGTTCAAGTATTGTACTGCTAAAATCCCACCTAATATTGATTTGCCTCCATATCCTCCCGCTCCTACTAAAATACTGTTTACTGATTTATTTTGTTCGGGTTTACTTGCTTCAAATACTGGTATTGATTGTTTCGGGTAAGGCTTATATTTAACATAAGGATTATCTTTGATTGTACGAATATACTGGTATTTTTCTTTATTTGTTAATCTATCATGCTTTATCTTCGTTATCTTCATAAACCTCACTTAATTCCTCGTCTAATTCCTTAATCTCTTCAAATATACTTTTTTCTTTCACTTCAACAAAATTGGATGTTGATAAATCTGCATCAATTTCCTGGACTTCCTTACCATCGTTGTATAATTCGGTCAAGCTTCTAATTTCATTGTTGTATGCTTCACTATTCCTTGCACTTGCATATGCTTTATCTTTTGTTGTAAGTTCGTCACTGGTTTTAATCTCAATTAATAAATCATTTTGGTAGTTTAATCTTTCTTTGCTGTTTTTCATGTTTTCTTTTTTAATTTCTTTGAATAGGTTTTTAAGTTCCTCATCTTCCGTATTTTGAATATATTGGTCATATGCTTCCGCTCTTTTATTCCATTTCCATTTATGTGAATAATCCCGTATTGTGTCATATGTGGGTATTTTTTTTCTACCATTTGCAGATAATATGTCTGATAGTTTACCATGAAATTCTTTGAGGTTTCTTGGTTTTGGTTCTTTTAAATACATTTGGAAATAGTTAAAACTACTTTTTTGTTCTAATCCGTATTTATCGTTGTTATATCTTTCATTCCAGGTATATTGTTCTTTCATTTTCTTTATTCTCCGTTTTATTTTATTTCAAAACTTTTTATTAAATCATGATATTACTCCATGTAACTCTCAGTAATTACTATCTTTGTTTCGGAACAAATTGTGTTTTATTGTAAAGGTTTGTAAATGGTTTGTAAATGTTTGTAAAGGTTTGTAAAGAAACACTTTTTATTAAATATGGTATATGGTTTCTTTATGTTTCCCTATGTTTTTTTATTAAATCAGTGAATATGTGACATGAAGTGACATTAAGTGACATTTTTATTAAATTACCATAAATTACCATAAATTACCATCTTTGGATTATGTTCACAATGTTCATAATGTTCACCTTTGTTCCGTTATACCCTCATTTGTTTCGGAACATAATGGGTATTCATTTTCTTTTACTCCTTGCACTTCTTTTGTTTTATTCGTGATTTCTATAATTCTCTCATATGTCTTCCAATCTTTTGGGCTGAGTATATTAATCAAACTTCTAATATTAATGTCAGATGTTAAGTCATCAATATTGGTTAAACTGTGTTTTGCAAGGGATAATATTTTAAAATAATCCTTGTTTTGCATTGTATTGGATAAATGGTCTTTCATTAATGGTCTGATTTCATAAATCCCGAACGGTTTAAAATCTCCGTCTGTATACTGGTATAATGTTTCATAATTTGAAAATACATCGTTATTGATAAGGAATTGAATACACTTATTATAATCATCACCAGGAAACTGGACGGGTACTTTTTTCTTCCGATCGTGATTAATTCTGAGTAACTTTTTAACTTCTTTATTGTATTTGTCTTCACTGTAATTGCTTTCAGAAACTTCTTTGCATTTTTCATATACATAAAAATCTCCGTCTGTGATTATTGGTAAATGCTGTTTTATCATATCAATGTTTAATGGCTTTCTTTCAAAGTTTGGGTAAATCCTGGTAAATATTTCCATTACTTCAATATCACTGATATACTCAAAACTTTCCTCTTCGGGATTGTAGTGTTCTATACCAAAACTGGATATTATGTATCCATTATCTGCAAACATTTGCCCGATTTCTTTGATTGTTGTAATATTTTTCATTGTTAATTCTCCATAATTGATGTTTTTTTATTGTTTTATATGTATTTGCATATTTATAAACATTCAAATAACTACACTTGATATGTTTACTTAATGGATGTGTAAATAAAACAAATACATCAATACAAAACCTATTAAAATAATTGGTGAAATGGTTAAATAAACACCTCAAAAATAATTTGTGACACTTGAAAAAATATAAGTGTCACACTCAAAATGGTATTAAAATCTAAAAAAGGAACATTGTCAATGCTCCTTTATGACTTGTGTCACATGAGGTATAAAATTCTATTTGTCTAATAAAGTCAATATTTTTTTTTTTCATTGACTTTTTTTAACAACTACTTTTTTTATATTCAAGTGTCACACTTTCTGATGGAGGTCATAGAATGCTCCTTTTTAGTGTTTTAAGCATTTTCCGTCTGTATCACTTAAAAACCTTCAAGTGTCACAATGCTTAAAACACTTATTTTTAGCTGTTTCTTTTTTATTATTCTTTGTTGTTTTGTTTATTGTTTTTTCTTTCTTCTTTTACTTTTTCAAGTATTTTAATATACTCTTCTGTTGCTATTAAATTAGGGTATGCTTTGGCATTAATGCCGTCAAATCGTTCCGCTCTTGGTTTATACTCTCGGTGTTTGTTATATTGTCCTGTTTCTCTGTCTTTCACAATTTCCCCGTCATGCAAATCAAATTCGTCCCGTATAACTGTTAATAGTGTTTTTTTATCTATTTTACCATGTTTGTTTACTGGGACATCTATACCGCTTTTGTCAGCAACATACAATATTGTATCAACTAAATCGTCTGTGAATATTGGAGTAAAATTGTTTTGTAAGTCACTTGCTTTGTCTTCGTCATATGCTTGTGGGTCATGCTTGTTGATCAACATTTGTGTTATATGGTTTAATGGATGTGTATGTTTTTCTATGAGTTCTTTTGTTTCTTCGTCACTTATTTTGAATATAAAGGTTTCTTCATTGTCTATCATTGCTTTATACTCTTTTATTGACTCAAATATAAACCATTCCACTTCCTCACTGTCTGCCAATATCTTTTTATCTAAATCTTTTATTGCTTTACCCTGTTTGGTCATTGACACCAGGAATTCCACGATTACAAATCTTCGTATTACTGCATCATCATAAACGGCAAACACTGGCATTGTATTACAAGCAAGAATAGGTTTAGGGACTTCGTGTGCGGGTAAATCAAATAATTCTTTAAATTTTGGATTTACTGGGTATCCCTCGTTTCCTGTCCATGTTTTTAGTATCGAATTATTTTTGATTACACTGGTATCACTGTCACGAATTATATTAAGATGTCTTCCAATAAAACCACTACTTGCATGAATATCATTCTCCAAACTTTGTAATGATATTCCACTAATCTTGTCATGTCCAAATATTCCAGTTATAATGTTCAATAGTGTTGATTTTCCTGCACCTGTTAAACCTGTGAAGATTGGTAAGATTTCCAAACTATTCCCACTTGTGAAGAAATAACCGCATAATTGTTTGATGCCTTTTACCGCTTCTTTTGTTTCTTTTTCGGTATCTCTTGCAAAACTACTGTTTAAGAATTCTTTGAACAATGTACTTTTAGCTTCGGGATTGTAATTATATGGAATGTTTAAGACTGTGAATATTGGGGTTTCACTTTTAATTGGTTTTAATGCTTCCATATCAAACAAAGTATTTTTAAATTTAACAATATTCGGGATTGGTTCTAATCTGTCACTGATATATCCAATAGCATTCTTTAAATCATTATCATGTATAAAGTTTTTACCGAACACTTTTGTTAATTCATTTATCAAGTCATCGTGACTGGTTTGCTCGTATCCGTTCCCGTTCACAATGTATAATGTTCCAATATGCTTTCTTAGAATAACACCATAATACTCCGTTAATAGTTCAGATAATTGTCTTCTCCCTTGTTCTATTGATGTACGGCTTCTTTCGGTGAAGTTTTCAAGAATAATCATTACAAGGTTTTTAATTTCTTGATTAGGAATATCAATATCAATGTCAGATATGTCCAATTCATTCTCATCCTTTTTGTTGTTTTTATCGCTTATTTCATTGTACAATGCACCTAAATAACTGGATAAAGAATACTCAAAAGCATTAGGGAGTTTAATATTCAATATGTCGGCTATATCCTTTTTAATTGTTTTAAATTCTGTTTTAGATTTGATTTTAAATCCGCCTTGATTAAACTGGTATTTGAATTCAAAAATCATCCCGTTATCTGAAACAAATTTGCAAACATTATTCTCAATATCAAACACGAATTTAAATACTTTATTATCAAATAAATCATTTATTTCAATCCTAATATATCTGTCATTGACTAAAATAGCATTTACGGGGTATGTTCTTGCATCTGTCCCGATTTTAAACGGTTTTAATTCTTTTACTACTTCTTTACATTTCGGATTAAAATATTCATTGAATTTTTTAATAATGTGGTCAGCATCAGATTTATTCAGTGCATAATTTTTCACTGTGTTAATGAAGTAACCTAAATTATCTTGATACGGCTTATCTGTTTTGTAGGCTGTATCTATCCAGGCTTGAACATTATTATCCAATCCTGTGCCTACTGGTAAGGTATCAAAAAATTCCTCCACATCCTTTTTAGGTATTCCCGCACCTTTGAAAAAGTGAATTAATGGATGTGCTGTGTAATTCCTTTGTCCCTCAGTGTAAATCCTACTGAATGGCTCTTGTAAATCAAAAATACTTCCATTCAAAGTGTATTCATATTCCACATTTCTTTTTGTAGGAGTATTCTTTGTTTCTTCTAAAAATTCTGAATATGATTTTATAAAATCCTCAAATAATGTGGTATCTTGATTTATATTTAATTCAACATTTATGTTAGGTTCGGCAGCATTATCAATCATATCAAAGTATGGTGTTTTTAAATCGAATGGAGTTACATAAAGTTTAGTTTGCTGATGCCTGGATAAAGGTATTCTTATCAAATGCCTATCGATACCCTGCACAACTGTGGTATCAAGTGTTTTTAATTCTAACTCTTTTTTTAGTTTAAAACCGAATTCTTTTACAATCTCATTCGGATTAGGCACATCGATTGGATTGAATAAAATATGCAAATGTACACCATGACCACCACTAAAAAACAGTAATGGTGTTATATTAAATAAATCTTTGATATACTCCGCTGTTTTAATTGCCTCTTTGTATGGTTCTATTAAATACTCTTTTGAAGTATATTTGCGGGTATAATAATCCATTACAATCTCATTCCGTTCCTGCATGGTTTTACAATTTTTTATCAATTCGTTCAGATTATCCCGATCGTGTTGCTTCACCAGGTTACTATAATATTCCCTACCTGCTACCTGGCAATGCCTTTTCGTTGTACCTTTTTGTTTTTCTTTGGGTAAATCCTTATTAGATTGTTCTATTAACTCTTTTCCCTTATCTATTATGTCTTGGCTATTGTATCCCTCTTTAAAAAGTAAATCGGTTTTATCAATATCAAAATCAAGAATTATCCTGTCAAATATAATTGGTGGGTATTCCACTATTCTATCTTTTTCACCTTTGGAGTTCCTTTTGTATTCTACTTCATAAGGTTTGATATATGAGTAAATACTCATAAATGCGGGTTTATCTCCTTTGCATTTATCTGTGAAGTTAATAATATCTTCAATACTCGTCAAAGGTTTGTCTTTTCTTTGGGGATTTCCTGGTTCTCTGATAATTTCCGTCCCGTATAATAATTGATATAAGTGTTGTTTATTCTCAGTGTAATTGTTTTGTTTCATTCTTTTTTACTCCCGTTCTTTCATTAAATCAAAGGAGTAACAAAACCAGTAGTTAAATATCAAGTTTTATATATATTGAATAACAAAAATAATGGTATAGAATGGGAGTAAAACCAATTTATTATGAATATTTGGATTTTTTTACTCCCGTTCCAAACTGGTTTTAATTACTCAGATTTTTACTGTTGTTTATCACCGATTATCCTAATTGCTTCAATTGATGGTGTGAAAATATAATATTCACGATTATTCTTGTCAGCAATATAAATAGTGTCATCATCGTCCATTGTTACAAGACTCGTATTATCTTGTTTGAATTTGATTGTGGTAGTGTGGAGGTTTATCATAATCGTACTACCTGGTTCGGCATAAGTAATGTTATTTAAAACTGTATCGGGTTTCATGCTATACCACCACTGTATTCACCAGGTTTGTCAAATTCAGTTACTTTCAAAACTTGTCCTTTTACATATTCCAAAACATAATAATGTTCTGTTGTTTCGATGTAAATTGTTTCATTATAACTGTTATAACTGAGGTTTATAATCTTATCAAATAAATCTCCGTTCACCATCTCACTTAATTCGTGAGGATAACTGAGAGTAATCAAAGAATTAAAAAATCCTGTTATATTCAAGTTTAAAACTGATTGGTTACTCATTGTTTCACATCTCTTGGATAATTTGTAAGGTATTCAACTGCAATGTCTTCCAATGGTCTTTTATCTAATTCTTTAAAGAATAGGTTTAATCCTATTTCTAAGACTGTACCAGGAGTCAATTTTGTTGTTATCAATTCATTTTCTTTTACAAATTCAGACACTTGTTTGTATGTGTTTTCGTGGATTAAAGCACTAAATCGCTTCTTGTTTGTTGTTCTTTTCATAATTTAACCTTTTTTTAATTGTTAATGGTATGTAACAGAAAAATAAGCAAATTAAATCAAAATTAGTTACTTCAACAATCGATAATCCACATAACCAATAGTTTTATATATTTCTTGCAAATAAAAATAAGATATAACTTACAATATTCTGCATTTGGTCGTGTGGTATTGTTTGTTTAAATGTTTAGTTTGTCTTTAATTGTTGATTAAAGATGGAATATATAATGGTAAGCTGATAACACTCCCTAAAATCGTGTTATCCCTTATATATTCGAATACAATACATTTGCATCTATTTTTAATCTGTTTATTTGCTTTGATATGTTAATTCTGATTAACACACCATTATTATTGTTATTGTTTTTTATATTATATAAATATATTTGCACTACACTCATTATTAACCGTTTTTTACTGATATTTTACTTGCATTCTAATCAATTTGTCATAAAAAATAATGTACATTCGTATTAGAATAAAACCACAATCGTTGAAGTTATTTACCCACTTTTGTTGTTATGTTGTTTTGTATCTGTGAGGGTATTAACATCAGCATCAACAATATTCTTATCAATCTTGTTGCTCTTGATGATCGTGTTTATCGTTGCACTATATTCCTTTATCGTTGATTTATGCCGTCTTAATAATATCATTTCAATACCGTTTAATCCATTCAATTCCAAATTATATTCATTGAATTTCAATTCTATTGCATCCAATTTGGTTTCTAATTCATTTATCTTGTCATCCTTTTTCTGTAACTCTTTTCGTATTGGTTCGGTTACATCTCTCACAATTTCTTTTAGATTATTCTGTTGATTTTTATAATCTTCAATTTGACTCTCTAAATGTTCTTTTACTTCCAGGATAGTATTATTCTTGTTTTTGATTTCCTGCATCTCATTTTGTAAATCTAAAATATCTTGTTTTAAATCTGTGTACTCGTCTTCGGTGAATATCACAACATTAATGTCACCAGGCGGGATGTCATCACTTTTATTAATATCTATCCTTTGCCTCTTGTCTGCTCCGTATTGTTTCACTTGCTTAAATAACATTTTCCCACCATCAAATTAAAAGCATCATATCAAAGTAGTGTTATTTTAAACATTGTACTCAAATAAATTAATGGCTGTGATGTTCATGGATAAAAACTACCGATTAATTTACATCACACACCATATTTATTGACTACTTGAAAAAAATAAAATATTATCCTGGTCACCATTCCAGGCAAACCAAATTAATACAATACTTTTAGACATGGAATATCCTTTGTTTTTACAATAATCATGTCATCAAGTTTTTTTATAACTTCACCAGTAACCTGGTTCTCATTTTCGTATGTGTCAAATTTCACCATGTCACCAGGTTTTAAATTCTCAATGTCTGATTTATCGTGAATGGTAATCATATCAATCCTTTATTTTTTCTATTGCTTCAATTTTGTCAGCATTTTCTTTTATTGCTTCTTTTATTAAATCTTCACATAAATCCTGCAATTTTTGATTTCTAATAAATGCAAGTATTTCGATTTTACTTTTAGTTTCGTCATCAAGTTTCACATTAATTGCTCTTTTATTTTCTTTACTCAATTTTTACACCTCATGAAAAATTATTAATAGTAGTTTTGTCATACCTCATATATAATTGTATTTGCATTTTTGGTGTAAATGTACTTTTACACTTGAAATGGTACTATTTTTTTTATGTGATTTTAAAAGATTGAAGAAAACACCATATTTGTATCAATACCCCTATATGTCTTTACTCATTTTCCAAAAATTGCAAGTGAAAAAGTTACCCACTTTTTTGGGATTTGTTGCATAATTCTTAATTGCATGATTAATTATAACTACACTTGTTGTGTTTACTTATCATATTATATTGCATCCATCTATTATAATTAATGCACTTGACGAAACTGGGAAAAATTTGCCACCACATCACTATGTCCGACTTTTGCACATTTTCGGTATATTGATTAAATGGACACTTGACACCATAAGTGTAGTTTTAATTAATCGGTTCTTTCATTAAAATGACACTTACAAAAAAGTAGCATATAGGTCAAAATTTTGGGTTATGTTTCAAGTGTAAATATAAACTTGATGTAACTGCAATAAAATCAGAACATTACTGATGTTATCAAATGTTTACACCATGAAAAAAAGCAAGTATAGATGATAACAATTGATAACACTAAAAAATAAAACTAACCATAAACACCAGGAATGGAAAAATAACAATGAATAATCCTAATATAATGTATGCAATTGATAACACTGAAAAAAATGGTAACTTGCTTTTTGCCTGGAATAAAACTGACCATGATAACAACTGATAACAATAGTAAAATCACGATCGTTGGAGTTCACCAGGATAATATTATTCTTGAATATTATCCAGTAACTCCATTAAATTGTTTTAAGTGTTTCAAAAAACATCTTTTAAATCTTACTGCAATAAAATCAAAAGATGCTCCTTTTAATTCACTTTATCTTCTCGGTAACTTGTTTTAAATATGGTTTGGATTGTATTGCCGTTTAATCCAAACCAATTAATAATTATATTCTTTGCAGTATTTTAATATTTCCATCAACAATATTATTCGCTGATTTTAAATCTTTGCCTTTTTCCACCAGTAGCAACATTATTAAAACCAGGTGTAAATTTATCCAATTCATAAAAAGCATATCCCAAACTATCCAATTCATCGGGACTTTTTAGTTTTCGCATCTCTTCCAGGTTCGGTGATATTGTTATAAATTGGTCAAATAAACCATTATTCATTGTGTCTGTTTCAAGTTCACTGTTAAATATTAATCTTCCATCTTTTATTGCTTTTGCCACTGGTCTTGCACGATTATACTTTGAGGTGAATGGTCTTACATCTGACACCATTACACCATATTTATGAGTTAATTTTAGTAATACATTTCTCCAATATCTCAGACTGTAAAGACTATCGCTGCCAGGCTCTTGCTCGAATAATACACGATAACACCTATATTTGCTTTGGGCTTTTTCTTTAATGAAATTATATATACGGTCTTCGGGGTAACTATCTTCAATTGATATACTATCCTCCCGAACCATTAAACCACTATTCATTAAAACCAAATGGGTAGCAACAAACCTGTCCCTGCCTTTTCCCGCCATATCAATTGCAATTACTGAAATATATGGTAAATCTGCTTTTGTATCTTGCAAATAATTGATATTGTATCCTTTTTTTAACTCATCCAGGTTTATCAAATCTCCTGCCGTTGCTTTATAATACCAATTTCCTAACATCTGATATTGTTGGTCAATATAATCCAATTGCAACAAGGATTGTTTATATGCCTCTCGGTCAATAAAAGGATTATCCCGCCAATCCAGTGCAATATATGGATTATCTCCATCAACAAACTTATCAACAAGATAATCCGTACTTTCACCACCAGGATTTGACAGATTTATAATGCTTCTTGGAATTGCTGATGTGTTCCGCATAGATCGGTATTGAAATTGCAATATTCCTGGTGGTAACTCAGATGCTTCGTCATTTATAATCCTATCATAACTTGCACTTTTAAACTTTTGTTTCTTGTCAGTTCTAT
>AUXO010088355.1_pt1 | contig 10631 bp, 6 predicted proteins | sample 768731 | NCBI WGS metagenome assembly AUXO01 (sample SAMN02715735, study PRJNA202380) | gut metagenome | biome: sheep rumen | host: Ovis aries | place: New Zealand: Palmerston North
GGCATCATCATCGGTGTGGCTGCCGTCATCATCATGATGGCCATCGGACAGGGCTCGAAGGAGAGCATCCGCAAGGAACTCTCGACCATGGGCACCAATCTGCTCACTATCCGTCCGGGAGCCGACATGCGCGGCGGCGTGCGCCAAGACCCGTCGGCCATGCAAACCCTGAAGGTGGCCGACTACGAGCGCATCGTGCGCGAAAAGAAGTTTGTGACAAAGGTGTCGCCGGAGGTCACCGCCTCTGGTCAGGTCATCTATGGCAACAACAATACCAACACGTCGATGTACGGCGAGTCAACCGAATATCTCGACATCAAGCAATGGGTCATTGAGGACGGCGACTGCTTCACCGACGAGGACATCAAGAAAGCCGCCAAAGTCTGCGTGGTGGGCAAGACCATCGTTACCGAACTGTTTGGCGACAACGTCGATCCCGTCGGCAAGACCATCCGCTTCAAGTCGATACCCATGCGCATCGTGGGTGTGCTGAAGTCGAAAGGCTACAACTCATGGGGTATGGACCAGGACAACGTCATCATAGCCCCTTACACCACCGTTATGAAGCGACTGGCCGCCCAGACGTGGTTCTCCAGCATCGTCTGTTCAGCCGTCACCGAAGAGCTCAGCGATGCCGCCATCGAGGAGCTGACGCAGATACTGCGCGACAACCACAAGCTGAAGGGCGAGGCTGCCGACGACTTCACCATCCGCTCGCAGGCAGAAATGATGGAAACCATGTCGTCGACCATGGACACCGTGACACTCATCCTCGTTGTGGCTGCAGCATTCTCGCTGCTGGTAGCCGGCATCGGCATCATGAACATCATGCTCGTCAGCGTTACCGAACGTACTAAGGAGATTGGCCTGCGCATGGCCGTCGGTGCCACCGGCCCCGTCATCTCGCTGCAGTTTCTCATTGAGTCGGTACTCATCAGCGTCACCGGCGGACTGCTGGGCATCCTGGTGGGCGGAGGTGTCAGCGCCATGCTGCCGCAGATGGGCATGCCGGCCAGCGTACCGGCATGGTCGGTGTATGTATCGTTCCTGGTGTGTGTATTCATCGGCGTGCTGTTCGGTTACATTCCGGCACAGAAAGCCGCCAATATGGACCCCATAGAAGCCATCCGCCATGAATAAGCGACTCGGTCCGTTCCTGCATGTGGCCTTCTGGGCCTTCATGTTTCTCTCGCCGCTGTCGTTCCTGCGCGGTCAGGGCATGTCGGTGTTGCACTATCTGGCGCTATGCATGACACCGCTGCTCATGATGGTTAGCTTCTATGCCAACTATCTCTGGCTCACCCCACGGCTATTTGTCACCGGCAAGCATCGCTATTTCCTGCTCATCAATCTGGTGCTAATACTATGCTTAGGAGCGGGACTACACTACTGGACCATCTATTGCCACCAGTGGTTCAATCCGCAAACCAACCAGTACCGCCCCGAGCCGCTGGCCATTGAGGAAGTGTTCTTCATCCTGCGCGACACCGTCACCTTGGGCATCTTTGCCGCCGTGGGCACGGCCATCGTGCTGGCCCAGCGATGGGAGCATAACGAGAAGGCGCGACGTGATGCCGAGGCCGCACGCATCGATGCGGAACTGAAGACACTGCGCAACCAGATTAACCCTCACTTCCTGCTGAACACGCTGAACAACATCTATGCGCTGACGGCCTTCGACACCGAGAAGGCCCAGACGGCCATCCAGCAACTGTCGAAAATGCTGCGCCACCTGCTCTACGACTATGAACAACCCACGGTGCCGCTGAGAGACGAAGTGGATTTCCTGCAGAACTACATCAACCTGATGAAAATCCGCCTGCCGCAGTCGGTAGATGTCAACTTCCAGCTGAACATCCTCAATCAGGAACTGCCCATCGCGCCCATGATTTTCATTTCGCTGGTGGAGAATGCTTTCAAGCATGGAGTGAGTCCCACGGGTGCATCGTTTATCCACATCAGCATCACGGGCAGCACCAACGAAATCGTATGCGACATTCAGAATTCCAACCATCCCAAGACCGCCAGCGACCATAGCGGGCACGGCATCGGACTGCAACAGGTGGAGCGCCGGTTGGAACTGGCCTACAAAGGCCGCTACGAATGGCAGCAAGGACCATCGGCGGACGGGAATACCTACCAATCCAAAATCATTATTAGACTATGACTATCAAATGTGCAATTATTGACGACGAACCTCTGGCAGCCGGACTGTTGGAGAGCTACGCAAAGAAGACACCGTTCCTACACTTGATCGGCACCTACGGCAGTGCCATCGAAGCCATGAAGGAGCTGCGCGACCACCCTGCCCAGCTTCTGTTTCTCGACATCCAGATGCCCGAACTGTCGGGCATCGAGTTTGCCAAGATTCTGCCGCCGGAAACCAAGATTATCTTCACCACCGCCTTCCAGCAGTATGCCATCGAGGGCTACAAGGTGTCGGCACTCGACTACCTGATGAAACCCGTGTCGTATGAAGACTTCCTGAAAGCCGCCAACAAGGCCCTCGAATGGTTCACCGTCAGCCAGAAGCAGCAGTTGTACGCCAAGGACCGCTTCATGTTTGTGAAGAGCGACTACAAGCTGGTGCGCGTGAACCTGGACGACATCCTATACATCGAGGGGCTGAAGGACTACGTACGCATCTACATGGAGGACGGCCAGAAAATCATGTCACTCATGAACATGAAGAAACTGGAGGACTATCTGCCACGTCCGGAATTTTTGCGCACCCATCGCTCGTTCATCGTCCACATGACCAAGACGCAGAGCGTAGACCGCTTCCGGCTGGTATTCGGCTCGGAATATATCCCCATCTCAGAGACCTACAAAGACGACGTCCAGCAATACTTTGACAGCCATACGCTTGCATAAGTCAGCATTTCTTAGTAACTTTGCACACTCAAAAGAATAAAAACAAGGCAAAGATGGAAAGCAAAAACAATCACGACATACTGCTAAAGAACGTGACGCTGCTGTCGCGGCTCACCGAGCAGGAAGTAGGCATGATGCCTGCCACTGAGGCTCCACTGCCGTCGGTAGACCAGGTGAAGCAGATAGTGACGCTGGTGAAGCACATCATATTCCCCGACTACATGGGGAAGCGACAACCCGACGAGGCCATCCGTTCCTATTACATCGGCGTACACATGGAAGAGCTGCAACGCCTGCTCATCAAGCAGATAGCCCACGGACTGCAGTTCTGCGAAGACTGCGACTGTATCAAGACCAAAGACGACGTCTACCGCGAGGCCGGCCGGCTGACGCTGAAGTTCATCGACGCGCTGCCCGAAATCAAGCGACTGCTGTACACCGATGTGCAGGCTATGTTCGACAACGACCCTGCCGCCCCCAACTACGGCGAGGTTATCTTCTGCTATCCTGTGGTGAACACGATGACGCACTACCGCATAGCCCACAAGTTGCACGAACTGAAGGTGCCCGTCATACCCCGCATCATCACCGAACAGGCCCACTCCAAGACAGGTATCGACATCCATCCGGGTGCCGAGATTGGCGAATACTTTGCCATCGACCACGGCACGGGTGTAGTCATTGGCGAGACGTGCATCATCGGCAACCACGTCACACTCTATCAGGGCGTCACCCTGGGTGCCAAGAGTTTCAAGTACGACGAAAACGGCAACATGCTGAACATTCCCCGTCACCCCATCATCGAAGACCACGTCACCGTCTACAGCAATGCCTCTATCCTGGGGCGCATCACCATCGGGCACCACTCCGTGATAGGCGGCAACATCTGGGTGACCAACGACATACCGCCCTACTCCCGCATCCAGCAGTCGAGGGCAGTCTCAACGACCTTCGACGGCGGACTGGGTATCTAAGAAAAAGAGGCTTCACTCGGAAGCCTCTTTTTGTTTTGCAGCAAACTCGCCGCTGGCATGGAAGCGCGGCGTTTCAGTGCCGCTACGCGTTGGAGCGTAGTAGTTGCGATACCTGCCCCAGTCGAAGGAGCCGTCATAGTAGAGCTGGAAATAGATGTCGCGATAAGTACCATCGTCCATGTAGCCCTCAAAGGAGCTCTGCGTCAGCCTGTAGTCGTAGATATAGACCGGGCTCCAGCTGTCAGCATAGCTGATGCGGATTTCGCCCTGATAGACCTCCCAGTCAAACTCGCAGTAGTAATAGTCGTCGTAGCGGCTGTTGATGTTGTAGTCCACCTCATATCCCGTGCCGCCGTAGCGGTCGCGCTGATAGAAGTAGAGCGTTGTGCGATAGCTGTTGCCCGTCAGTCCCCAGCGGTCCTGATAGTAGGTGTCAATGTAGCCCGTCCAAGTGCCGTCCAGCGTACGTGCTTCTGCGGCGTCGCGGTCTTCGCAGGATGTCAGCACCGTTGTGGCTGTCAGTAGCGTCAGGACCGCCATCAGGCAGGTATAAATTTTCTTCATAGTCATGTCTCCTTTTTTTGTTTAGTGGATAAATATTCGATTGATGATGCAAAGGTACGGAATAAAATCGTCTTACGCAAGCCAAAAAGCCTATTAATGTGTAGGGAAATTCCTATTTTATATGTTTTACAACATAAAACGGTAAAAAAGCACAACAAACGCTTTGCCGTTTCAAGAAATAGTCGTAACTTTACATCACCAAATGTAAAAAAACGATTTCTTTTCCATTATTAATACTATCATTTGAATAGAAGCGGCACGGTTGTGAAACCCTGCCGCTTCAAGCTTTTCGGTTCACCCCGAAGCTAAGCCTCCGTTTTCTTGCCAAACTCCGGGTCTACCTTGATTAGTGCCGTCACGGCAAACGTGATGGCACACAGCAGCATGACGATGATGAAGAACGTCTGATAGCCCAGAGCATCCTTCATCCAACCTGACAACATGCCGGGCAGCATCAGCCCCAGATAGGAAATAGCCGTACAGAAAGCATAGTGCGACGTCTGGAACGAGCCCTTGCTGAAATAAAGCATGTAGAGCGTCAGGGCCGTAAAGCCGAGTCCGTAGCCAAACTGCTCAATGAAGAGGCAGCTACTGATGAGCACCAGATTGTCGGGCATAGCATAGCTCATATAGACGTAAACGATGTCGGGCAGCGTAATGGCGCATACCATAGGCCATAGCCAGCGCTTAAAGCCGTCGCGGCCGGCCAGTAGTCCGCCCAGGATGCCTCCCAGCGTCAGCCCGATAACTCCCACCGTACCGCTGGCCAGTCCAAACTCCTGCGGCGACAGTCCCAGTCCGCCTGCCGAATTGGGGCGCATCAGGAAGGTGACGCTCATCTTGGTCAGCAAGGCCTCCGGGAATCGGTAGAACAACAGGAACAGCATAGCAAACAGCATCTCTCGGGGCGGCTGCTTCTGGAAGAAAGTCCTGAAAGCCGTCACCACCCCCCGAGCCACCTCACGGGCATTGGTATCATGAGGCTTGTCAGCATCAGGGCGAGGCATCATATAGGTATGGTAAAGCCAGATGGCCAAAAACAGCGCTGCCAGTCCGTAGAACACCAGGCACCATGTGTAGGCCTTCTGATAGCGGAACATCACCTGCAGCACCCCTGCCACGGGTATCAGCACACCGTTGCCGAAGATGACTGCCAGCCGATAGAACGTGTTTCGAATGCCCACAAACCACACCTGCTGATGGTCGTCAAGTTCCAACATATAATAGCCGTCGGCGGCAATGTCGTGAGTGGCACTGCTGAACGCCATCAGGAAGAAGCAGCACATGGTGCCCTGAAACCAGAATGGCGTGTTCAGCGTAAAGGCCACCCCCGCCAACGACGAGCCCAACAGCAACTGCATGGTCAGCACCCACCAGCGCTTGGTGCGGTAGAGGTCGACAAACGGGCTCCACAGCGGTTTGATGACCCACGGCAGTCCCAGCCAGCCCGTATAGAGGGCAATATCCGTATCAGTCAGTCCCAGTTGCATATACATCACTACAGCCACAGTCATCACCACCACATTGGGCAAGCCTTCGGCAATGTAGAGAGTCGGAATCCACGACCAGGGATTTCTTTGTTTTTTTTCCATTGGTTAATAAATCTTTTTGATTTCTGCCCCATGATAGTAGTGGAGCAATATTTGTTTGTAGTTATAGCCCTGCTGACCCATGACAGCCGCCCCTATCTGACAGAGTCCCACGCCGTGTCCCCAGCCTCGACCATGCAGGATGAAGCGGTTGTTCTGCTTCTCCACATCGAAGGCAGAGCTATAGAGATGGCTTTCGCTGAGTGCACGCCGGATTTCAAGTTCCTTGCCAATAGTCAGCGACTTCTTGGTGCCAACAATCTTCAGTTTCCAGATGCGCCCGCTCTTGCCACGCTCCAGTGGCACAAGGTCAACAATCGTTCCGAAGTCGTCCTTCAGTTTATCATTGACGAGACGGGTCAGCTCCTCAGCGCTATATTCCACCGTCCAGCGGTAGAAGTCGTTGGTTTCCAAGTCGTAGTCGTTCAGCACTTGCGAGAGCACCGTCTTGTCGTGAGTATTGCAGAAGGGGTCCTGAACGGAGACAAGATAAGGCTTCGGCGTGTCCTCCCAGCAGTACTGAAACTCCTCCGTAATGCCGCCGCAGCACTTCGAGAAGCGAGCATCGCAGATTTCGTCGCCATAGCATAGAATCTGTCCGCGCGTGGCCTTCAGAGCCAGTTCCACATTGCGGCTGGTCTGCTTGGTGATGCCCTGATAGCGCTGACAATGGTCGTCGGCACAAACATCGAAGATGGTATGGTCTTCGCGGTCGTACCAGCGTATCAGTTCGTCGTCTTTCTTGACAAACGAAAAGAATCCGTCGCGCTTCTCGCTGTTTTCCTCACGGCGCTTCATCTGTGCCAACAACCAGGAACGGCTGATGACGGCATGAGCCTTGAGCAGTTCCAGACCCGCCGTAGCCTTCATCTCGCTGGAGATGACAGAAGCCAGGTATTGCTCCACGGGCAATTCGTTGATGGCGGTTATCTTGTCGGATTCCACCATCAGTCTCAGTGTTCCGAGGAACACCTGCGTTTCCTTTCGCTCCCAGTGGAAGTTGACCCCGATGGTGACGTCAGAGAGCGAGAACGATGCCTGTGGCGACTGCGGCTTGAAGGTGAGTTCGCGATACTGGTTGCCCCGCCACAAGATGCCACCTTCCGAGAATGCCACCTTCTGAGGACCCTGGATGGTTTCGCCCTTGGCGGTATAGGGGCTGTTCAGCGCAAATTCAATCTCCTGTCCGCTGACTATTCCCACCTTGACCATCGGCTGTTCGCCGAGCGATTTCTCACTTTCCTCCGTTTTCTTTTTCTTGACGTCCTCTATCACGCGTTGCACCTCCTCAGGCGTCAGCGACACCTCGTGGCAGATAGCCAGAGCCTGCTCAGCCGTGAGGCGGTGGAAGTCCTGCTCACGGGGTGTGATGAAGAGTCCGCCCATATCGACTGCCCCCGGGCTGATGATGTATTGTGCATCGCCTTCAGCCGTATAGCAGTCAGGACGGTGCTTCCTGCGCGGCAGTACCACACTCAACAGCTGGTCGTCCTGTCGCCAGGCTATGATGTTCATCATGGGTTCCGCCTGACCGTCCGCCAGTGGCAGACAGTGGTAGAACTGCTTGAACAGCTGTTCGCCGTGCACCTCATTATAGCTCTTCAGCAGGAAGGCGGCAGCGGGATAGTCGGCTACATGCCAGATGCCCTCATCATCGCCCGACTTGACGACCGCCACCAGATTGCGGCTCAATCGCTGCCAGGCAGTCTGCAGTGGCAACATGCCGGTGACGACGGCCTGCAGGTGAGCATGGTCAGGCGCTGAAGCTCCGCATAGCGGTCCATTATATAATAAGGTAAGGCCCGGATTGCGATGTGCCATCCTGAGCATCTCACCATACATAGGCAGTATGCGCTGCGGCTGATGGGCAATTGTAGGCAGCGTGAAGTGCAGCGGGAGTATGGGATACGGATTGACCAGCAGCTCGTACTTGCCGTCCACCAGGCGATGCATCTGCTGTTGCGGTCTGTTCTTTCCACACAGGAAACACGGGCGCTCAGCAATCGACTTGGCATCGATTTTGGCTCCCGTGGACCCGATGCGTGCCGGATTCCACTGTACGCTCAGCGTAATATCGTCGGTCACCAGTTCACGAGTCTGCACGGCCTGCAGGTCACGATAGCGCTGGCGCACCTCGTCCCACGTCTGCAACTGTCGGTTGAAGAAACGCACCACCGCCGACTCCCGACAGAGTGTCTGCCGTCCCTGTCCTATCTGCTGGCGCGCCTGCAGTTCGATGGTGCGCAGCCGGTCTTTATAGAGATTGTTGGCATTGATTTTCTCGATGCTCAACGCGGCATCGGAGTTGCCGCCCCATCGGCGGCAGAGATACAGTTCCGTAAAGATGCGCCCTATGCGGAAATGCCGCGAAAAAATGAGTCCCATTGCGTAGTCTTCCCCATAGCTGGTATTGGGGAATCCGATGCTACGCAACAGGGGTGTGAAGAAGGCCCTCGGTGCTCCCAGTCCGTTGATTCGAAGAGCATTGTTGGGTCCGTTCTCGTCGGTCCACTCCCGGTGTGCTATCAGTCCCGGCGGCAGTGTGTTCAGTTCGAAGTCGCACATACGGTAGGAGCCTACGATCATGGCTGCCTGCTGCTGGTAAAAGGCATCCACGATGGTCTGCAGCGTCTGTGGTGATGAATAGAGGTCGTCAGAGTCCAGTTGCACGGCAAAGCGTCCGCACCAGTCACTATAGACGGCCTCGTTCCAACAGCCTCCGATGCCTAAGTCGTGGCGTTCGGGATTGATGACAATCAAGTTGTCGTGACGCGTCTTCAGTGCCGACAGGATGCGGTCGGTGCCATCGGTGGAGTGATTGTCCACCACAATGACATTGTAGGGGAATTTCGTCACCTGCGACAAGGCGCTCTCCACAGCATCCTTGATGGTTTTCACGCGATTGTAGACGGGGATGACGACCGAGGCCTCCACCTGGAAGTCTTGTTCTGCGAAGTCCACGTCGCCATACTGCGTCGTGTCCACCAGTGCCCCCACTTCGCGCAGATGATTGGTGCAGGCCTGCTCCATCTCAATCTGCACATCGCGATTGGCTGGGTTAACATAGTCGAACTGTTTTTCGCCCGATGCCCGCAAGTCGGTCTCCTCTTCCGTATAGAGGTATTCGTTAAGGTGGAACAAGCGTCCTGTGCGGCTCAGGAACAATCGCAGGTCGTACAGTCCTGCATAGCGGTAGTCTGTGTCGCGGTCGGCTGTGGCATACTGGTGCAGTAATGAGGTACGCAGAAGCCACAAGTTGCCGAAATCGAAATCGTCGCGCAGCGAGCCCTCCTGATAGTCGATGACGGGATGAGCCTTGCGCAGGCCTCCCTCCACGGCATAGCGGTCGGCATAGACCATAGCGGCATCGGTATCGGCGGCCACGCGCATCATGCGCTCCAGGGCCCCCTGCCCCAACAGCAGCGGTGCCGGTTTCAGGTTCAGTAGCACGTAGTCGGCATGGGCGTTTTCAGCCACTTGCATCACCAGTTGGCTACTCTGCAGGCTGTCGGTCACGATGAAGCTGCAGTCGCGTGGGGGCTGGGCAGCGGCAAGTGTCTGGTCGACCATCAGGAAAATATGCCTCACAGAACTGCTGCGCCTGAGTTGCTCAGTGAGTTGGGCAACCTCCTGCAGGCTCTGACAGGCCAGAAAACAATCAGTCTTTTGCATCATCTTTAGAAACGTTTTTTCAAATTTCGTGCAAAGTTAAGCATATTTTTTCATATACGACGAAAAAAAAGCCATTAAAAGAATATAATTCTTCTTGCTACATGCCTCTTATTTTCAATTTTGTTTGTACCTTTGCAGCATGATTCCACAAAAGAAACGACTTTTGGGACTTACTCCGACCGAGCTGAAGGCCGTCGTCGGCAGTTTGGGTATGCCTGCTTTTACGGCCAGGCAGATAGCCCAGTGGCTCTACGAGAAGCACGTCAGGAGCATCGACGACATGACGAATCTCTCGAAGCAGAACCGCCAACGGCTCTCGGAGCAGTACGAAGTGGGCGCCGTGCCGCCCACAGACTGTCAGCGTTCCCAGGACGGCACCATCAAATATTTGTTTCCCGTCCGCTGCGAAGATGAAGCGGCCGGCGGAGCGTCGAAATTCGTCGAGACCGTCTTCATCCCCGACCACGACCGCGCCACGCTGTGCGTGTCGTGCCAGGTGGGCTGCAAGATGAATTGCCTCTTCTGTCAGACCGGCAAGCAGGGCTGGCACGGCAACCTGACGGCCGCCGACATTCTGAACCAGATTTACGCACTGCCCGAAGCTGAGCGGCTGACCAACATCGTATTCATGGGGCAGGGTGAGCCGATGGACAACCTGGATGCCGTGCTCCGCGTGTGCGACATCATGACCGCCGACTGGGGCTGGCAGTGGAGCCCCAAGCGCATCACCGTCAGCAGCGTGGGCGTGAGGAACAAGCTGAAAAGATTTCTCGACGAAAGCCCCTGCCACGTAGCCATCTCGCTGCACTCGCCGCTCCACGAGCAGCGCCTGCAGCTGATGCCTGCCGAGAAAGCTATGCCCATTGCCGAAACGATTGCCCTGCTGCGACAATACGACTTCACACACCAGCGCCGCTGCTCGTTCGAATACATCTGCTTTGGCGGACTCAACGACTCG